>OOAY01000003.1_pt1 | contig 285241 bp, 226 predicted proteins | sample 1670961 | NCBI WGS metagenome assembly OOAY01 (sample SAMN06348108, study PRJEB24527) | human gut metagenome | biome: human gut; feature: ankylosing spondylitis patient; material: feces | host: Homo sapiens | place: China | collected 2015-10
TCTGTCAAGCCGAAAGAGAGGGAGGTGGTCTTATTTGTTTTTTAGAGGAAAGATAGGAAGTTCCGCGAAGCCTAAAAAAAGAAATGCAGGAAATTCACACAAAGCTCCTCATTTCCCGCCTTTCACTTGTGCAAAACATCTTTTATCACTACATTCACGGCATGAAATGCCTTATCATACCTATTATATGTATGCTCCTGTCGCTGGCGGGATGCCATGAACGTAAACCGCTCCCCAGCCTTGAGTTCGCAGACAGCCTGCTGACCGATGCCGGCGATAAATCCGGAGCTTTGCGCATCTTCCTGCAAATCGAAGAGCAGCTGCAAAGCCGGCAAGACCCTTACAATAAAGGGCTTCTCTACGAACGCATCGGCAGTATATACTACGGACAGATGAACTACGTCCGCGCCTACCACTACTTCAAGCAAGCCAGAGAAAATTTTCAAGTATCCGACAGTCTTCGTAAGGAAACGGAAGCCACGCTTGATATGGCAGCCTCATCCTACCGCCAGAAAGATTTGGAACGTGCCATCAGGCTGTATTCCGCCGCCCTCGACCTGGCCGACGAACAGGCAGACGAGCGTCTTGCCGGAGCAGCCCTCAGCAACCTTGCCTCCCTTTATGTAAAATCGGGCAGAAAACAAATCCCCCAGGACCTGCTGCTACGCATCGAACAGTCGACACGCAAGGCATCCCGCTACAGCGCACACACCATGATAGACGTCCAGCTTCTCAAACACCGTACGGACAGCGCGCGCCACTACCTGCAACTGGCAGAGGCGCAAGACAATGACGTGCTCGACCTGGCCGAACTGCAATACACAGCCTACCGGATAGAGGCCCTCTCCGGAAACTTCCGGAAAGCGACCGACCATATACACCGCTATATCTACCTCACGGACTCCCTCACCCGCTCCACCATGCAGGTCTCCGCCGGTATAACGGAGAAAGAGTATTTCCAGGAACAATCCGCCTTTGCCGAATACCGGATGAAGAACCGCATCTTCTGGGAAACCACCGTTATCTGCGGCATATTCATCCTCGCCGGAATAGCCGTTTATATCATCCGCCAGCGCCTGCGCATCCAGCGCGAACGCAACGACCGCTACCTGCTGCTGGCGGAAGAGGCCCGTGCCGAATACCGGGCGCTCACCCGGCAACTGGAAGGACGGCAGAACACGGAAAAACGGCTGAAAAGCCTGGTTGCTTCCCGCTTCGACATCCTCGACAAACTCGGAAAAACCTATTACGAACGCGAGAATACATCATCGCAACAGGCAGCCATGTTTCAGGAAGTAAAACGGATAATCACCGACTTCTCGGAAAACAGTGAAATGCTCCGGGAACTCGAACAAATGGCAGATACCTGCCATGACAACGTCATGCAGAAACTCCGGCAGGACTTTCCGGCAATGAAAGAAAATGACATCCGCCTGCTCTGCTACATCTTCACCGGATTCTCCCCGCAGGTAATCAGCTTGTTCACGAAAGAGAGCGTGGCAAACATATATGCCCGAAAATCCCGGTTGAAGTCGCGCATCAAAACTGCCGGAACACCCCATACCGATCTGTTCTTATCCCTTTTCGGATAGATGTCAGAGCCGTGTTAGAAAAAGGCAAAGCCTCATTTCATAATACACTGTAAAACAGTAGTATAAAAACGTACCTGTTAGATTTACGCATTCAAATCGTAACTCCCGGAAGAGCCGTATTCACTATCTTTGCAACCGGAACAACGATTAAAAATGTGTAAGAATATGAAGAATAAGATTATTTTTTTAGTATGTGCGGTCTTCCTGACGGTAGCATGCGAAAAGGAACAGCACACAGGAAAAGAAAGCCGTGTAAGCGTAACCGTTTATGACGAAAACGGAAAAGCGATGCCCGGCATTCCCGTAAAGATGTATGACGAAAAAGACTACAAGGCATTCGAGCAAGATAACCTCACGCCTCCCACTGCCGGCGCAACCGCCAATGCGCAGGGTATCGCCCTATTCACGCTGCCCGGCGAAGTATGGTTCTCCGGACAATCGCAGCGCTTCCTGACATTTGTCGTACAGGAAGGCGGCGGTCCGGACAACTACCGTATATGGTCCGTTGGGAAAACGATAGATGCCGGAAAAGACATACAGCTTGAAATCCGCCTGACTTCCGCCCTCACCCCCGGAGAAGAGCAGCCGGAAGACAAAGGAACACTCATCGGGCTGTCCATTGCACAGCCGCCTCATAAAATTGCATATACTTTGGGAGAACCACTCGATTTGGACGGACTCCTGCTGACCGGCGTATATAGTAATGGCAAAGAATATCCCGTCACTGTAACTCCGGAACAAGTCAGCGGCTTTTCTTCCGATGCTCCGGCAGACCGGCTGGTACTGACCATCGGCATAGAAGACCGTCAGGCAACCTTCACCGTCAGCATTGCTCCCATCCGCGTACAGGAAGGCGTACTGACAGAAATATATAAAGGATACAGCGAAATCACGCTTCCCCCACACGTAACAGCCATTGCACCGGAAGCCTTTATGCAGAACAGGCAAATCACCCGAGTCGTGATGAACGAGGGACTGACCTCTATCGGCGAAATGGCCTTCTTCAACTCCGGCATACAGGAAATCGTATTCCCGTCCACCTTGCAGCAGCTTGCGCCGGATTTGTTCTACTACTGCGACCGGCTGAAACGGGTCGACCTCTCGCACACCCAAATCACCCGGATTCCCGAAAGCGCTTTCGCATGCTCCGGAGTAGAAGAAGTATTACTGCCGTCTGCACTCACAGCCATCGGAACACAAGCATTCATGATGACGGAACATCTGAAATCCGCAGTAATCCCCCAAAGCGTCACACATATCGGTATGGAAGCATTCCGGGGAAGCGGCATCACCACCGTACAACTTCCCAACAGCATCTCCACCATAGAAGCACGTGCCTTCTACCTATGCCCCAACCTGACGGAAGTATCCGCATACGGTCCTGCCTCAAGCAACCATCCGGATGCCGTAATCAAAGAGCACTGCTTTGTAGGCTGCCCCAACCTTGCCCGCTTTGAAATTCCTCAAAGCATAAGCATCCTGGGGCAAGGCCTGATAACCGGCAACCAAAAGGTACATACACTGGCCATTCCCGCCCGCGTCACCCGCATCGATTTTTCCGCTTTCGACAATACCGGCATAAAAGAGGTCATTGTGGAAGCCCTCACACCGCCTGCCACTTCCGAAGGCGAATGGTACGGATTTCCGGAAACCATAACAAGCATTTCCGTACCCGCACAAGCCGTCGAAGCCTACAAAACGGCCGAAGGCTGGAAAAAATTCGCGGATAAAATCAAGGCACGCTCCTAAGCAAACCCGAGCCCGGCATTAGACTCTCTCTTTAACATTATAAGAGGTCGTGCAAAATGCACTTGATTTTTTTCAGGCACGGAAATACAAATTACACGGAAAACACGGATTTTCTTTATTCTTCTTCCGTGAATTCCGTGAAATCCGTGTAATCCGTGCCCGAAAATATACGCTGCTCCCTTAGAATCTGTATGCAGCTCCTATATTGATAACCCCCTGGTCGAAATCGCTTACCAGCTGGTATCTGAACTCAAAATTCATCGCCCAGTTACGAGGCAGTGCAAATTCCGCTCCCGCTCCCAGATTTACACCGAACCGGCATTCGTTATGATTGCCGTTATCGTCGATATGCACATGGCCTTCGTCCATATCAATATCAAAGTCGTGCATGTCGAACATCCAGTTGGACAATGTCAAACCGAACAACGGATAAAGCTTAACGCTCTTGGCCACCGGAAACAGATAGTGAAAATTCACGTTCAAATCCAGCATGCTTACATTGTCATTCTCGAAGAAATAGTTGAAAGACGGCTCTATACGGATAGGATTGGTAATATTGTACTGATACTTGATACCCAACCCGATACTTTCGATTTCCGTTCCGTAACTCAGGCCAAAACCTATCGCCTGTTTTCCTTTCTGTGCATGGGCACTACCCAACAGCACAAAAAGCAATCCGAATAAAGTTAATACTTTTTTCATACGTTCATTTTTTATTAATTTATTTAAGTTAGAGTGTAATATTCGGCAAAATTAATGTTTTAATTCTATTTAGGAAATAATACGCATTATATATTTCATACGCCACAACCGCCCGGATTTTGATTATCTTTGCATGCTGAATATACACCTATTTTATAATATTATTTTATTTATTGCGAAAAAGAAATGAATTTACTTTTATTGAACACTCCCGCCACCGGTGGGAAACTCGAACAGGCATTGGAAAAACTGATAGATTTTGGAATGGATGCCGGCAAGGACATATTAATCGCCATTTTAATCTATGTAATCGGACGTTTCATCATCAGGCAGATAAGCGCGTTGGTAGCCAGAATACTCGAAAAGCGGAAGATTGAAACCAGCGTGCAGACCTTCCTGAAGAGCCTGATAAAGATTCTGCTGAATATGATTCTTGCCTTTGCCATCATCGGCAAACTCGGTGTGGAAACCACCAGCTTTGCGGCGCTGCTTGCATCCGCAGGTGTGGCTGTGGGTATGGCGCTTTCCGGAAACCTGTCCAACTTTGCCGGCGGACTGATTATACTGATTTTCAAGCCGTTCAAGGTAGGCGACTACATAGACGGACCGGGAATAAGCGGCACGATAAAGGAAATACAGATTTTCCACACCATACTGTCCACCCTCGACAACCGTATGATTTATGTGCCCAACGGAAGCCTCAGCGGCAATGCCGTCACCAATTACAGCAAGCAGGACAAGCGCCGTGTCGAATGGGTGTTCGGCGTAGAGTACGGCGAGGATGTGAAGCGAGTAAGAGCCGTGCTGCAACGCATCATCAATGCAGACAGCCGCATATTGGACACCCCCGCTCCTCTCATCGTCTTAGGTTCACTGAGCGCAAGCAGCGTCGATATCACGGTACGCGTATGGGTAAAAAGCGCCGACTACTGGAGTGTACTGTACGATATCAACGAAATCGTCTACCAGACATTCAATGAAGAAGGTATCGGATTCCCGTTCCCGCAACTCACCGTACACCAGTCGAAAGAGTAAAAAAACAGAGGATGTTCCCCAAACACTGCGTTCTGCCGCAATCGGGAAACATCCTCTTTAAATATCCTCTTCAAATATCACCGGCCCGGTTCAGGCCAGGCACCGGCTCATTCCTTTCCGCCGGCAACTATCTTCCATGCCCCGGCACTCAGCACCGCACCGATAAACGGGCCTACAATGAAAATCCACAACTGGCTCAAAGCCTCTCCACCTTGAAAGAGTGCAGGGCCTATACTGCGAGCCGGATTAACCGAAGTACCGGTATAACGGATGCAGGCCAAATGTACAAGTACCAAAGAGAGACCTATGGCAAGTCCGGCAAAATTACCGGCGCCCTTCTTGGCATCGGTAGTGCCCAATACCACCAGTACAAACACAAATGTAAACACAATCTCGGCCAGTAGGGCGCCCGTTACGGAAACTCCTTCCTGGCAGGCATTGGCGCCTGTTCCGCTCACACCCGAATTGGAAGTCAGCACCCAAAGAACGGCAGAACCTAAAATAGCTCCTATTACCTGAAACAGCATATACATACCGGCATCCTTTCCGCTCATACGACCGGAAAGCAGGCAACCGAGCGTTATCGCCGGATTAATGTGGCAGCCCGAAACGCCACCGATAGTATAGGCCATAGCCACCACCGACAATCCGAAAGCAAGCGCCGTACCTATTACCGTGGCCGCCAGATTAGGGTCGGCCGATGTGCACGACAGACTGACTGCCGTGCCGCAGCCCATAAGAACGAGAACCATGGTTCCCAGCATTTCTGCAATGTACTTTTTCATAACATCAATTTATTAGATTAAACTTAAGGCATCCCGATATACCTTATATATAAGGCAACATAACCGGATACCAACGGTACAAATATAAAATTTAAGCAGCATTTATTCATGCTTTAACATAAAAAAAGAACTCAATTATTCATTATAGCGGAAAAATCATTCATAAATTCCTTTAATCATTTTTTAACAATACCGGCTTACGGCTTTATCAAATTACAGTTATAACTTTGCATGTGATTAAGGAAAGGAAGCCACTCCTTGCCCAATATTTACAGAACGAATTACAAAATGAAAAGTCAAACCAAGAAAATACTCAAACTGTCCGGTATCATTCAAAAAGGCGGTAGCGGTGGTCAACCCCATGGACTACCTGCGGCAACAGAAAATCAGCATCCACCGCCTGGCGCTGGAACATGCCGATATCTACGCCTATAAAAACAAAGACGGCATTGCCAACTGGGACATCACCGTTCCGGATACGGTACAGTCCGCCTCTTCACCTGCCGGAGACGCCATGAACATCAGCGAGCTCGACATCCGGCAAATTTCCATCAAGCACGCCACGGTAACCATGGACGACCGCGACACACGCATTTTCGCCAACCTATGGGACACAAACCTTACCCTGAAAGCCAATATGAAGAAAGGCCATTCCATGCTGGCAGTAGATTTCCGCAACAAGAACCTTCTCTTCTGGCAAGACGGGCAGTTGTTGGCAAACCGCATCGCCACCCACCTGCGCACCGACCTTGAACTGAATACCGCCCGGCACTCCCTGCTCCTGCACGATGCCATGATTGACATCAACGGTACGAAATTGGGAGTAAAAGGAACCGTGCGCCGCGACACCGCAGCCCAAGCGCTCGACGTCGATTTGCAATACGGGCTGCACACCCCCTCGCTGGAAACCGTACTGCACATGATTCCGGAGAGCATCCTGAAAAAGGCGGAAGTATCGGCAGGAGGAGAAGTAAGTTTCATCGGCACGCTGAAAGGCATGTACTGCAAGCAGAAGATGCCCCTTGCCACGCTGGACATCAAGATAAAAGATGCTTTCGCCAGATACGCCGGGCTGCCTTACGGCATAGACAAGGTAAACGCCGACTTTTCCGCCCGGATAGACCTCATGCGGAATACCCCCTCTTGCCTGAACCTGAAAATCTTCCAGTTCAAAGGCGCCGACACCGACATATTGGCCGATATGAAAGTGGACAACCTGCTCACCGACCCGGACATCACCTTTCATACCCGCTCCACCGTCGACCTGAATACGCTGGCGCAGATTTTCCCTCTTCAGGAAGGCATCGGCATGGATGGAAAGATGAATGCCGACCTGAAACTGCGTTGCCGCCTGTCCACCCTCAAGAAACAGGATTGGGGACGGGTAAAGATGCAAGGCAAAATCAGAACGGACAAACTCGTGCTACGCCATACCCAAAAGAATTTCGAGTTCACAAGCAACGCTACGCTGGACTTTGCCGGCAACGAATGGCTCGGAGGGCGTGTTGAAATCAAGGATATGACGCTCCGCTCACCTGCCCTGAACTCAGCCACGGAAAGCTTTACGGCGGCAATCAGCACCTATCCTTCCCAAGACACGCTGCGCCCTGCCAAGACGGAATGCAAGATAGAGATGAACAAGTTGAGAGTATCCCTGGCGGATTCGCTCGACCTCTTTTGCGGAAAATCATCCGCCCGCCTCAAGCTGCAACCCGGAGAGCACAACCCTGCCAATCCGCAGATAAGGCTTACACTGGAAGTGGACACACAGTTCTGCCGCATGGGCGACACCCGCCTGGGAATGGACAAAGCAGGCATCGGAATAACAGCCGAAAAAGTACGCGATTCGCTGTGGACACCCAAAGGCATCATCGGTTTCCACCGCATGGCGTTCCGCACCCCGGAATGTGCACTTCCCATACAGGTGCAGAAAACTTCCGTCACGGTAAACGACCGCGTCATCACCCTGCGCAATGCCACCATGCGCATCGGCAAATCCGATATCACCGCTACCGGTTCAATTCACGACCTGTACGGCGCCATGCGGCATCACAAGCTTCTGCGCGCCAAATTGGACCTATCGTCCGAACAGTTGGACTGCAACCAGCTGATACGGTCGATATCGCTCCCGTCGGATACACTAGCTGCGGAAAGCGATACGGTCTCCACCGAAGTAAAGCTGTTCGTCATCCCCAAGAACCTGGATTTTGAACTGCAGACCGATTTCAGGAAAGTCTTTTACGAGAAAGTCACATTCAACGATGTCCGCGGAGCTGTGGACATCCGCAACCAGTCCGTCTACCTGAAACAACTCAGCATGAAAGGCATGGGTTCCGACATGAACACCACTCTCGTCTATCAGGCAAAATCTCCGGAAGAGGGATTTGCCGGTTTCGACTTCCGGCTACACAACATCAACATCGGGAAGCTGGTAGACTTCGCCCCTTCCCTGGACACGATTGTCCCCATGCTGCGCTCATTCGAAGGAACGGTCGATTTCAATGTGGCTGCCGCCGCTTCCCTGGACTCCGCCCTGAACATCAAAATCCCCACCATGCGGTCGGCCATTCATGTCAAGGGAGACAGCCTTGTCCTGATGGACGGTGAGACTTTCGCCGAAATCTCCAAAAAATTCTTCTTCAAAAACAAGAAAAGAAACATGATAGACAGCATATCCGTAAACATCGGCATCAAAGACGGAAATGTAACCGTCTATCCGTTCGAAATATCAATGGACCGTTACAGAGCGGCGGTAGGCGGCACACAAGGGCTGGATATGAAATTCGACTATCACATCTCCATCCTGAAAACCCCCATTCCGTTCAAACTGGGCCTGAATATATCCGGAACTCTGGACGATATGAAGTTCAAGCTCGGCAAGGCTCGCTACAAAGATGCGGTCACACCGGCAGAGGTACATAAAGTCGATAGCGCGATAGTCAATATGGGGCAGCAGATTGCCGAGGATTTCAAAAAGATTATGAAAAGGTAAATTTTCAGCGAATCGCCAAAGACAAAGAGGGGATGCAGAAAGACGCTTGATGATTTTTTTAGGCACGGAATACACGGAAAACGCGGATTTTCTTTATTTTTTTCCGTGAAATCCGTGTATTCCGTGCCTAAAAAGAAACATTCAGTAAATGTCTCTAAAAAGTAAGATGGCACATGAAGCTGATAGATGAAAATTACATAAGAATAAGGCTGCTGAAAATATAGCAACCCTATGCTCACTATTAGCTACCTGTAAAGCACAGGAAATTAACTCTAGGGAATGGCTGAATGATATCATAGCCAAACTTCCATATTATCTGGAAAAGAACTCCGGGAAAAATGTTCGTGAACTTCTTCCTGATGTTTGGAAGTTGGAGAAGTCTAATACGAATACAAGTGGAGTTTAAATATTTATCTAAAAAAAATTTATATTTAAATCTTTGAGTGATAACATGAGTTGGTTGAGTCTTTTTATAATGTCATCCTTTTTTGCCACATATTGAATTTTCTTTAAAACACTATTTTGCTGAGATTTGAATGAGAATACCATACAAATACCTCTCGCATTACCACCATATAATCTCCACATATTCAAATCATCCTTCTTCCCGGAAGAATTTGTTTTATCCTTATTTTCAATAAGTTGCCTAAAATACATTGTTGTTTAGGCAAACAAACCACGCTATCTAAAACGGCCAAAGGCGATTTAAGAAAATATTATACAAACATATTCTGCATTAAATCAATTGCCATTTCCAAAACGTTTTTCCAACTCATATCCAATCTGGATTAATTCAATGTCATCTCGAGCTGTAGTTTGCACAACCATTCCATACCCTTTTTCTGTCCATGTTAATACAATTTCAATTCGACCTGTACCATAATGTAATTTTTTTACAAATGTTTTTGAATCAGGAGTATATGCCAATGATGTAACTACACTCTCAATATATGGAAGAATAAATAAACTTTCCTTAGCAAACTTTTTCAACACATCATTGCCGTGATGATCAGACGATAATTTGCATTGTTTCTTAGTTTTCTCTAATCCGCAATCGCAAAAATTACAAGGTTTTGTTTTTGCTCGCCATTGTTTATATTCTAAAGTTTTATAGTCTTCAGGATTCGAAAATGATAAAACTTTGCGTTCTTTTTCTTTGCCTGAATCATCAACGTCATATATCACATATTCTTTGCTTTGTTCCCAAAAATCACAAGAGCAAAGATTCTGACCAATAGAATTATATAAATGCACAGCAGACAAACCATAAGCAGGTTTCCTTTCCTCCTGATTAAGATCATTAGTAACAGAAACAGAAAAGGTATTCTCTATATATGTTTTCTCTTCCTCAGAACCAGGTTCAAAATATGGTGGATGCAACATTGATAATAACAACATTTCCTTAATTCCACGTAAATTTTCATTGCAAAAATCTGCAATCGAATAGTCTTGGCTCAGAAGAATTTCAGCCATTCCTCTATCATGACAACGTACGACATTAAAACCCTGTTTCTTCGTTTCGGATAGCAGCGAAGCAAATTTGTACGCTCTTTCTTTTGCACATTCCTTTGATTTACATAGAGGAAAACAAGAGAGTTCGTTAAAATAAGCGTCCATAACTCAAACTAAAGTAACTAATTGTTTTGTCCATTCATCCAAGAAGTCATCAGGATAATCACTTAGCTCTCCAAAACGATCACACTTAATTATCTCTACAGACGAATTTGTATTTATATCATCATGAGAGAAAAAAATAATCTCAGCATCATTAGGAGACAAATCATTTAATTTTTGTTTCATTGCAATACGGAGCCCATTTACGACATGATCACTATGGGTTTCAATCAAAAGTTGGATATTATTTTTAATAGATACTTCTATAAGGAATTTGGCCAATCTTGATTGAGCTCCTGGATGCAAATGAGCTTCTGGATTTTCAACAATCAGTATACTTCCTTTTTTTGCAAGCAGAGCTGCAACAATAACAGGTAAAACATAGCTATAACCAAACCCAACATTGATTGGGCGAAATTTATGACCATTATTTACCGAGTCAAGAAAAAGCTCAACACTATCATTATCTTTAGGTTTAGCCTCTAGAGTAGCGCCTGTTAATATTTCCGATAAAACTTCACACACTTTTGCTTGGAATAAAGCACCTTGATTTGAAAGTACATTAATAACGTACTCGCCTTTCACCCCTAACCAATTATTATCCAATGAATCTATTCTAGCAGAAATATTCTTAGGTCCTAAACGTTCGGCTGAGACATACTGCAACAATTTGAAGTTTTGTAACATCATGATATCAGATGTCGTACTAACAGATTTATTTTCACTAACGATATCTTTATCTGAAGTTGTTTTTACATCAAAACGATTTTCCCCATTAACTAATAGCTCGCATAGTTTTGCCATTTGAGTTTTTTGAGGGAGCTTTTCAAAACCTAACTCTATCCGATTATCGTCATCTTGAAATGCCCAATAAAATTTTTTAGATTCCGTATTGACATTCACCACTTCGTCAAAAGTTCCCAATGCTACCCAATCACCCATTAAACGTAACTCTGCAATGTCATTACATTCCTTCATTGTTTGAGCTAACAACAAAAAAGACTGAGCTATAGTAGATTTGCCTCGACCATTTTTCCCATACAATAAATTAATTTGAGAAAGGGGAATTGATTGCCTTTCATGGAAACACTTAAAACCCTCAATAGTTATATTTTTAATCATATTATTCCTTAATTAAGCCATGTCCAAACAGTCTTAGACAACCACCCTTGACAATTTCTATCAGTAATATCTACGATAAACAATAAATCATTTTCATCAATTTGTGGACGCAAAGAGTTATATATATTTTGAGCAACAACAAAGTCATTGACTTTCACCATCCACATAGATTCTAATGGGTGCTGCCAATCGCCAAGACCTTTTATAGCCTCGTAAAGCTCTGAATAATCTTGTCCCGGTTCCTTTAAATCGTATGTTATCAAAAATATTTTAGACATAGATCCTATACTATATTTTGCTTTTTATCAAATAATTATACATACAAATTGAATGAATGTACAAAGGTACTATTTTTTTTATTATTTTCTTTGTATTTACGTTTTTTATTATATGTGTTATAAAGTAAAATCAAAAAAACTTTGAGCCTATATCCTATAGGAATCCATAAAAGAAAAGACTCCAAAAATCATTGATTTTCAGAGCCTTCTTTCAATTTACTTTTCTGATTCGTACACCCTCAGGGATTCGAACCCTGGACCCACTGATTAAGAGTCAGTTGCTCTACCAACTGAGCTAAGAGTGCATAAACAAATTTACTGTAGTGGATACGAGAATCGAACTCGTATTGCATGCGTGAGAGGCATGTGTCCTAACCGTTAGACGAATCCACCAACAAGTTTTTTTTTAGAAAAGCATCGGTTCTTTCAGACCGATGCTTTCAGTTCCTTGCGGAAGCTGGGGGATTCGAACCCCCGGTACGGTTACCCGTACGTCAGTTTAGCAAACTGGTGGTTTCAGCCACTCACCCAAACTTCCTTAGTAACCAACATTTGTTCTCAAATGCGGTGCAAATGTATGGCAAACTTTTGGACTATGCAAATCTTTCCCGCATATTTTTTTCAGTATTTTTGCAGGAAAAGAGATAACACGCTAACACTCAAAACACAATACGCTGTTTAATTTTTCTTCAAAAAGTATTTTCTCAGACATCTTTTAGAGTATCCCCGTTCAGTTTCCCTATCTTTACCGGTACACACCCCGTTTACTTCCCATAAAGAAAACCGGACTTTCCTCCCCAAGCATTATCTTATAAAACTCTTGCTTGCCCATTTCATGCTGTACCAACGGCGCACAAAAATAGCCCCGCGGATATTTTCGTCCAGCAAAAACGCTACCCACATGCCGCAAATGCCCCAACCCAACGGAATGCCGAACAGATAGCCAAGTCCTACGGCTACACTCCACATCACCACCAGCCCTACATAAAACGGGTAATTCACATCGCCTGCCGCACGCAGCGCATTCGTCGCGAAGATATTGACAGGACGCCCTATCTCCAGCACAATATCGATAACCAGAATGGTAACCCCCATCTTTATAATCTCGGCATTGGACGTCAGCCAGCCGAAAATAACATGCCCGAAAAGAGCAAGAATACAAGACAGAATCACGGTTATCATCACCGACTTCTTCATTACATATTTCCCCATCAGGAAAGCCGCCCGCGGTTTCTTCTCCCCTATCAGATGCCCGATGCATATCGCCCCGCCCTGTGCCATGGAAATGCTGAACAGATAAGCAAACATGATGATATTGACACAATAAGTACGCGTGGCAAGCGCTTCCACTCCCAGCATGTTAATGAAATAAGTAATCACCACCTGCGACGAACTGTAAGAAAGCTGCTCGCCGGCAGAAGGCAGCCCCACCTTCATCAGGTTCTTCAACTCCACCCAAGGGAACGGACGGAAGTAAGCCGGCGGGAAACGGTGGATATGCTTGCGGAACAAGATTACAAACAGAATCACCATGGACACCCCTCTGCTGAAAGCCGTAGAGATGGCCGCCCCCTCCACTCCCAATTCCGGAAAGCCGAAACGTCCGAAAATCAAGGAATAGTTGCCTATTATATTCAGCACATTCACCACCACCGTCACCAGCATCGGATACACCGCCTTGTTGGCGCTGCGCAACGAAGCGGAAAGAGTAAGCGACAATGCCTGGAAAAAGGCGAACGCCCCTACAATACGCATATAGTCCATGCCGTCCTGCATCAGTTCGGGCCCCAGCCCCATCAGCCGCAGGATAGGCTCCGCACACCCGAACAGCAGCATACTGATGCCTACACCCACCGCGAAGTTCACCAGAAGAGATACTCCCACCACCTGCACCACCTGTTTATGCAGCCGTGCGCCGATATACTGCGAACACAGCACGGAAGTACCGAGATTAATCACCTCAAACACCAGGAAAGTCAGCATGATAATCTGATTGACCACCCCTACGGCAGCCACACTGTTGTCCGAATGGCGGCTCAGCATAACGGTATCCACCGCGCCAAGCATCATGATTAATAATGTCTCTATGAAAATGGGGGCAGCCAGCCTGGCAAGCCGTTTCTTCAGATTCTCCTGCTGTATCATTGTTGTAGAAGCGCTATGATAAAAATCGCGCAAAGATACGGAAAGGAAAGGGAGAACAACTTGACGCATATCAAATATTTTTTGCTACCTTTGCCACGCTAAATGACACCCAAACCTGCATAACCGTTATGGACACATTACTCAAAGAAACAGTGAACGCCACCGTCAACTCCCGCTATCCCGGGATGGCGCCCGAAGGCAGACGGCAATTGGAAGAAATCCTGGTCCGCAGAGAAGTGGAAAAAGGCGAACTTCTACTGAAAGAGGGACAGGTAAGCCATAATATCGTACTCGTTGGCAAAGGTATGTTGCGCCAGTTCTATTACAAAAACGGAAAAGACGTCACCGAACATTTCTCTTATGAAGGATGCATCGTCATCTGCATTGAAAGCACGCTGAAGAAAGAGCCCACCCACCTCATGATTGAAGCGCTCGAAGACAGCGTGGTCTACCTGCTTCCCTATGACAAGCTGATGCTTCTTACCGAAATATCGTGGGAAATCAATATGTTCTATCGCAAGATACTCGAATATTCCCTTATTGTTTCACAAATCAAAGCCGATTCCTGGCGGTTCGAGACAGCACGCGAACGCTACAGCCAGCTGATGGAGCAGCAGCCGGAAGTCATCAAGCGCGCCCCTCTGTCGCACATCGCCTCCTATCTGCTGATGACTCCCGAAACCTTAAGCCGGGTACGTTCGGGCATACTCTGATTTTTACGGGAATGCCCGGACCGGTCATAATCTGAATCCATATAGAAATTTACCCTTTCTATATACGGAGTCCTTTTAAATTTTCTTCAAGAAGAACTTCCCAAAGAAGCTGAACAAAATTTAAGCAGGCTCTTAAACCTGTCTTATCTCAAATCTTTTTTTGAGATAGCTTGTTATCAAGCTCATTATCCAACTTAAAATTCAGATTATGACTACCATATACACTTTTGCGCAAAGCGCAATCGAAGAAGCCAGAAGCGCCGGCCGCTACGGCACAGCCAACCTGTACTCCGGCGCCATCAACAGTTTCCGGAATTTTACCGGCGACATCCCCCTTACCTTCAAGGAAGTGACGGCGGGAATGATAAAACGATACGAAGAAAGCCTGTTGCAGAAAGGCCGGCGCCACAATACCATCTCCGCCTATATGCGCATGCTGCGTTCCATATTCAACCAGGCATACCAGCAAGGCATTCCCGATACGATACCTGCCGACGAGCTGTTCCGCTTCGTATTCACCGGCTACGAGCCTACCGCCAAACGTGCCATCTCCCCCGCCCTTATACGGCGTCTCTCGCAACTGAATCTGGAACACTCTCCCCACCTGCGCTTCAGCCGCGATTTATTCCTGCTCAGCTTCTACCTGAGGGGCATTCCGTTTGTCGACCTGGTTCATCTCCGCAAAACGGACATGAAGCACAACACCATTTACTACTACCGCCGCAAGACCCGCCAGCAGCTATCGGTCTACCTCGAACCGTACGCCGCCGAGATTCTGCGACGCTACACCGACAAGCACTCCCCCTCTCCTTACCTTCTGCCCATACTCTCAGCGGTCGGTCCGGAAGGCTACCGGCAGTACAAAAGCGCCCTGCGTCTTTACAACCAGCACCTGCACCGGCTATCCAAGATGCTGCGCCTGAGTGTGCCGCTCACCTCCTACGTGGCACGCCACAGTTGGGCCACCACCGCCAAAGAAGAAGGAGTAGCCATCGCCATGATAAGCGAAGGACTGGGACACAGTTCCGAAAAGGTAACACACGTATACCTCTCTTCTTTTAACAATAATGCAATGAGCAAAGCCAACCGGAAGGTTATTTCCACCATCCATGCCAAAAAGAAAAAGAGAAAAAAAGGGGAATAGAATAAAAAATAGCATGTAAATTAATATTACTTGCTATATAAAATTGTTTCATAGATAGTTCATTCTCTTACTTACAAGGTAAGAGAATGAATAAAATACTGTAAAAAAGCTTTTTATAATAACATAAAAGCACTTTTCCTATTGTATCCCTTATTCTTCTATAAAGACATGGAAGCGAAATGACATTTTTGAAACTTTGTTAAACAAAAGCGATGTATGCAATGAAATATGTAAATATTTAATACCTTGAAAATATGTTTTATACCTTTTTATGAGTAGTTATGATGGGAATTTGAGATTTAAAAATAAATATTTTTTGTTTGTAATGATAATATTTTTCATACCTTTGCAAACGGAATAATGGTTCTCTTACCTTGTAAGTAAGGGAATGGGGCATCTCTTACCTTGTAAGTAAGAGAACCCATAATTAATCATAACAAATAAGACAGGGAAATCAATTATTTTATTTACAAAAATTCAATGATTGATAGGACATTACGAAGACCATGAAACAAATTTTGCGTTTCAACAAAATTATCAAGAGCATCATCATTGCCGGTGATTTATGCATTCTCAATGCACTCTTTATAACCTTGTACTATGTATTGGACACAGATACCCAGCGTATCCTTCTCTCCGATTCACTGCCGCAATTGTTGGTATTGTTGAATTTGGTCTATCTCTTATGTAACTATTCCAAAGGAGTCGTGCTTCACCGTCGCATCGTACGTGCAGACCACATCGTAATGCGTGCCGTACGCAATACATTCTGCCATGCGGTAGTATTCATCAGCCTTATCACGCTGGTGCATTTCGGCAGCTTGTCCACACGCTTCCTCGTTATATTCTATACGGCATTCCTTGCACTGCTTGTATCATACAGACTCATATTCAGACATTTCGTCAAAATATACCGCCGCAAGGGAGGCAACCGTCGTACTGTTGCACTCGTGGGCGACGGCTCCAATATGGTCGAACTCTACGAAGAGATGACCGCCGACCCTACTTCCGGCTTCAAGGTAGTGGGCTATTTTGCCGAGCATCCTTCCGACAATTATCCGAAGGAATGCCACTATCTGGGCACTCCCCAAGAAGTAATCCCTTATCTTAAGAAAAGTAAGGCCGAACAGTTGTACTGCGGTCTTACTTCCTCGCATAGCAAAGAGATTCTGCCCATCATCAGCTACTGCGAAAACAACCTGATTCATTTTTACAGCGTGCCCAACGTACGCAACTACCTGAAACGGCGCATGCACCTTGAACTGATAGGAAACGTACCCGTACTGGACATTCGTCAGGAACCGTTGGCGCAACCCGAAAACCGGTTGGCAAAACGTCTGTTCGACATCGTGTTCTCATTACTGTTCCTATGCACAATCTTTCCTATCATCTTCATTATAATAGGACTGGCTATCAAGATAACCTCGCCCGGACCTATCTTCTTCAAGCAGAAGCGCAGCGGCGAGGAAAACAAGGAATTCTGGTGCTATAAGTTCCGTTCCATGCGTGTCAACAAGGACAGCGATAAGGTGCAGGCTACTTTAAACGACCCGCGCAAAACCCGTTTGGGCAATTTCATGCGTAAAACAAGCATCGACGAACTGCCGCAGTTCATCAACGTTCTGTTGGGCGACATGTCCGTAGTAGGTCCCCGCCCGCACATGCTGAAACATACCGAAGAATACTCCAAGCTGATTGATAAGTATATGGTACGCCACTTTGTCAAACCCGGCATCACCGGTTGGGCGCAAGTCACCGGCTTCCGCGGAGAGACCAAGAAACTCTGGCAGATGGAAGGACGCGTGGAGCGCGACATCTGGTATCTGGAACACTGGACATTCATGCTCGACCTGTACATTATCTACAAAACCGTGAAAAATGCGGTAAAAGGAGAAAAAGAAGCCTACTAAAACAAGTTGAAAGCTGAGAGTTGAAAGTTAAAATCAAAAACACATGAAAAAAAGAAGTCTGATATTTTTATTATTACCTCTGCTGTTGGTAGGATGCCAAAGCTACAAGAAAGTACCTTATCTGCAAGACGATTTGCAGCAGATTGCCATGGCAGATACAAGCGTCCGAGACATGACCTTGTATGATGCTCGTATCATGCCGAAAGACCTGCTGACAATCGTGGTAAGCTGCCCGGAAGAGCCAGCGCTGGCAGAACCGTTTAACCTTACCATAGCAACCCCTGTCAGCAATACAGGCAGCCAATCGCTTACTTCCCAACCGGCATTACAGCAGTACCTCGTAGACAATAACGGAAATGTAGAATTTCCCGTATTGGGCACTATTCACTTAGGGGGACTTACCAAGGGAGAAGCCGAGCAATATATCAAGGACAAGCTCAAATCTCAGTTCCGTGAAACACCCATTGTCACTGTGCGCATGATCAACTATAAAATATCCGTCATTGGCGAAGTCGGTCGTCCGGGAACTTTCACCATTTCCAACGAAAAGGTCAATATCTTCGAAGCCCTTGCCATGGCAGGCGATATGACTATCTACGGCATTCGCGACAATGTAAAGCTGATTCGCGAGGACAGCACCGGCAAGCGGGAGATTGTCACACTCAACCTGAACGATCAGGACATTCTGCAATCACCTTATTACTACCTGCAACAGAATGATATTTTATATGTCACTCCTAATAAGACCAAGGCAAAAACGTCCAATATCAGCAGTAGTACCACCATCTGGTTCTCGGTTATCGGCTCATTAGTATCGCTGGCGAGTCTTATTATCGCAATTACAAAATAAGAGAAATTGAACCTCAACAAACAAAAATAAAAAATTACAGACGTGAAAGAAGAAATATACGACGACTTGTTCGAAGAAAAAGAAGAAAAGACCAACTGGCAGGCTATGCTTTTCAAATACATCATCCGGTGGCCCTGGTTCATCGCCTCTGTTATTTTCTGTCTGGTATGCGCCTGGCTCTATTTGAAGACCATTACTCCCGTGTACAACATAAGTGCGTCCATGATTATCAAGGACAATAAGAAAGGAGGCAATACCGGCAATGACCTCAGCGCTTTTGAGGACCTTGGTATCATATCTTCTTCTCAGAATATCGATAATGAAATCGAAATTCTCCGTAGCAAATCGCTTATCAAGGATGTGGTCAGTGAATTGGAACTGTACATCAGCTATTCCGGCGAAGGCAGATTCCAGAAGCCCGATTTGTACGGTTCTTCTCCGGTACTCGTACATTTTCTGCCCGAAGATGCCGAACGGCTTAAAGCCCCCATCCTACTGACCGTCAACTATCAGTCCGACAAGCGGATAGATGTAACGGCAACCATCAATGGAAATACCGTCAACAAGCATTTCACGGAACTGCCCGCTGTTCTGTCCGGAGAGGCAGGTACACTCACGTTTACTTCCAATCCCGCCGCCCCCATTACCGGTAGCGGCAGTGTAGACGTAAGTATTGTCAATCCACTGTCCATAGCCAAAGGATATCGAAGCGCTTTATCCATCGAACCGACCAGCAAGACCACTTCCGTTGTTACCGTATCGATAAAGAATACGAATAAAAAACGCGGCGAGGACTTTATAAACAAACTTGTTGAAATCTATAATAAAAACGCCAACAACGACAAAAATGAAGTGGCACAAAACACCGCCCGCTTCATCGATGAACGCATCTCCGTCATCAATCAGGAATTAGGCACTACGGAACAGGAACTGGAAAGTTTCAAGCGCGAAGCAGGACTTACCGACCTTAGCAGCGATGCCCAGCTTGCCGTCAGCGAACAGTCTGCCTACGAAAAGCTTTGCGTAGAGAACGGCACCCAGCTCAATCTGGTCCAATACCTCTCCGAGTATATTCAAAAACCGGAGAACGCAGCCACCACTCTTCCTGCCAATGTAGGACTGAACGATGAAACACTATCGGGGCTCATCACTCAATACAATGCGTTGATTCTGGAACGTAACCGTCTGTTGCGTACCTCTTCGGAAACCAACCCGGTTGTCCGCCGTCTCGACAGCAACATACAGGACATGCGTGCCGGCATCCTCACAACCATCGCCAGTGTACGCAAAGGACTGCTTATCACCAAAGCCGACCTCGACCGCCAGGCAGGCAAGTATGCCGGACGCATCAGCAATGCTCCTGCCCAGGAACGCCGCTTCGTCAGCATCCAGCGCCAGCAGGAAATCAAGGCAGGACTTTATCTCATGCTGCTGCAGAAACGCGAGGAAAATAATATTGCACTTGCCGCCACCGCCAATAACGCCAAAATCATCGACGATGCGCTGGCAGATGATTTCCCCGTATCTCCCCAAAGCAAAAAAATTTACATGATGGCATTTGTGCTCGGTCTCGGTATTCCGGTTGCCATCATCTACATACTGAACCTGCTGAGCTACCGCATCGAAGGACGCGCCGACGTTGAAAGACTCACCAATGTCTCCATTATCGGCGATGTTCCCTTGAACGATTCGGAAGACAAGCACGCCATTGCCGTCCGCGAAAACGACAACGACATCATGGCGGAAACTTTCCGTAGCCTGCGCACCAACCTGCTTTTCATGTTGGGCGACCCGGACAGAAAAGTCATTCTCGTCACCTCTACCATGAGCGGTGAAGGAAAAACATTCATAGCATCCAATTTAGCTGTCAGCCTGGCATTATTAGGCAAGAAGGTCATCATCGTGGGACTCGACATCCGCAAGCCGGGATTGAACAAGGTCTTCCGCATACACCACAAGGAAAAGGGAATCACCGGTTTCCTCTCCGCTCCCCAAAGTACCGATTTGCGTTCCATGATACTGCCTTCCGAAGTATCGGACAATCTTCATGTACTGCCCGGTGGAGCCATCCCGCCCAATCCCACGGAACTGTTGGCACGCAAATCCCTGGACGATGCCATCGAACTGTTGAAAAAAGACTACGACTATGTCGTGCTCGACACCGCCCCTATCGGCATGGTCACCGACACGCAGCTCATAGCACGCGTTGCCGACATCAGCGTTTACGTATGCCGTGCCGACTATACGCATAAGAACGACTACCAGCTCATCAACGAGCTGTACGCCAACAAGCGTTTGCCCGGTCTGTGCACTGTTATCAACGGCCTGGACATGAAAAAGAAGAAGTACGGCTACTATTACGGCTACGGCAAGTACGGCAGGTACTACGGCTATGGCAAGAAATACGGCTATGGCTATGGGTACGGTTATGGCGATACTTCTGATTCGAAATAAGATATTCACCCCATAAGCCTGGGGAACTTCTACATGCAATGCTGTCCTTGTTTCCGGGCTTATTTTTTGTTTGTTTGCTTGTATGCTGTGGCAGCAGAGCGCTGCTGCCCGGCATACTTTTTAACCCAACCGAACGTAAAAAACAATGCAGAATACGAATCACATAGAAACAAAAAACAATACAGCACCCCGCCAATGGCTGGTGGCCTATGTACAGTCGTGCCTTGAGAAAAAGACTGCACAACGGCTTGCCGCTATGGGCATCGAGTGCTACCTGCCCGTCCAAAGCGAGATTCGCCAGTGGAGCGACCGCCGCAAACGGGTAGAGCGTCTTGTGATTCCCATGATGATATTCGTGCATGTCACTCCGCAGGAACGGCCGCTCCCCCTGAGCCTGCAGGCGGTCAGCCGCTATATGGTACTGCGCGGCGAAAGCACCCCTGCCGTCATCCCCGACGAACAGATGGACCGGTTCCGCTTCATGCTCGATTACAGTCCCGAAGCGGTGGAAATGTGCAGCGCCCCGCTGGCTCCCGGCGATGCTGTGAAAGTAATAAAAGGGCCGCTTGCCGGACTCGAAGGAGAGCTTATCACTGTGAACGGGAAAAGTAAAGTTGCTGTGCGGCTGGATATGTTAGGGTGCGCGCATGTGGATGTACCTATAGGATTTGTCGAGAAAAAGGGGGAGGGAATGGAAGGACAAAAGAACAAAAAGACAAAAGAAATACAGAAGGCAAAAGAGATACAGAAGAGGAGGCAACAAGAAGAAAAGGCTGTACGATGATTTTACTATCACCCTACAGCCTTTTCAGCATCCCGCTATCAGAATTCCTTCCCTACATCAAAGCAGGGACATTGCTTGGTCCACTCCATGGGTTCCACTTCCCCGTTTCCGTTCAGGTCGGGACTGAGGTCCCTGTGCCCCACTACACATGTACCGGGATATTCCTGTAATAACTTTCCCACCAGCACACTCAGCGAATGTCGCTGCCACTCTGTCCTCGTATCTTTCGGATTTCCGTAACGGTCCAGCCCACCTTCATAACAGATGCCTATCGAGTGAGCATTGTAGCCCCGCACATGCGCCCCCACTTTGCTTACCGGACGGGTAGCCAGGACTCTTCCGTCACGCCGCACATAGAAATGATACCCCGTTCCGTCGAACCCTATAAGCCTGTGAGAAGCCTCCAGCGCCTGTTCGGTCAACGCATAGTTCTCGCGCGTGGAGCTACAATGGATTACTATCAGGTCAATCGCTCTCATCTCCTAATAGTTCATCGCATTCGCACCAAACACACCCAGCACAGCCGAAGCCACTGCAATTACCACTTTCAAAATCGTATCCCAAAAACCTTTACTTTTTCCCATACTTCTTTTTTTCAATTTAAAAATTTAAAATTCATCATTCAAAACACCTTATCCTTATCCCAACGGGTTCTCTTCCTCACCGCCGGCATTTCCGCCGCCGTTGCCGCTACCGCCCGATGTCTTGTTGTCGTCGGACACCAGCTCGAAATTAATGTTGTTGGGTGCGCCCTTCGTGGTGGCAACCGAGTCGTTCACCAGTCTGAGCGTAGTGGCGACCTTGAAATTAATCCGCACCTTGTCAATATTCTTCACCGTACAATCCTTGGGATTTTCCGTTGCTATGCAGTGAAACGAAGTGCGGAAAATTCCGAAATCATCCAGACGGACACTGTTGCCGTCGGTCAGCTTCTCGCGCATGTTTCTCACAATCGCCTTGCCCACGTGCAGCACATCCTCTGCCGACATACCTCCCAAAGCCTCTATTTCTTCCGAGATGCGTTTCAAATCATACATCTTCGCGTCGCGCGGTTTTCTTTTCAGGATATAAACCAACGGAGACGTCTTGTCGCCAATCTTCTTGTAGCGCTGTGCGCGTACCACCAATGCTGTTGCCATAATTTTTAAGTTTTAATTGTTAATTGTAAATCATTCATCGCTCAATCCGAAGGGGCCCTTTCTTCTGACCGGCGATACAAAGATAGCACCTTCCCCACCCGCTTCCGCCCCTTTCCGCTCCTTCGCACATCATTGCACACCATAAAGCGTTTTTCTGCAACTTATGACACCTTACGACGCGATAAACTCTCCTTTTTTCTTTCGCAAACCATTAATTTTCACTAACTTTACATCATAAAAACAAGTAATAAAGAACATGGAAAAATCCTCTTTCATCCCCCGCAGCTACAGCAAAAGCGAGCTGGCAATCTTATACAGTCCCAGCATCACGCCCAAGGCAGCCGTCCGCAAGCTCAACCGTTGGATAGCCTTTAAACCCGGACTCCTGGAACAGCTTGCCGCCACCGGCATGCTTCCCAATGCCAAGTGCTACACTCCGATTCAGGTGCACGTCATCGTAGAAGCATTGGGAGAACCGTAGCCCCCGAAAAGCCAGGCGTTTAAAAGCCGAATGCCCGGAGTTTGCATCTGAAACTCCGGGCATTCCAGCCTGAAACATGAGGCATTCCGGGAGCAAACACCCGGTCTTTCAAGAGCAAACTCACGGGGTTACCAGCCCCATCCACGGCAGCCTGTCCTTATCCAGAACCTTCCCCTGCATCTCGGTCATTATCTGCTCCTCCGATTCCCGTTCGTCATACCGCCCGCAAGGCTGCCTCACAAACAGCACGCTTCCCGTCCGGCACAAATCCTGGTCGCGCACTTTCAGCATATCGAGCCGGGTATAGCGCCTGTCCGGTTCCTCGATGCGGCTTATGGAAAAGATGAAATCGGCAAGGTTCGCCCAGTTGGCGCTGCCCGAAATGGTGTACATATCTATCTCCTCCAGCTCGTTCTTCCCGTTCAGTTTTTTCAGGCTGCGGGGATGCGCCACGATAATCACCCAGACACCGTTGTTACGCCCCCACGCCTGCATCTGCGTCAGCATGCCCTTGATGGCCTGCGTCTCCGTGTTGTAGCGTCCGGTTTCCATTTCCATGAAGAGGTACGGGTCGATGATGAGATACTTCAGCGGCATGGCGCGTTTCACCCGCTCCGCGCGCTCTATGATGTTGGCGGGCGTGGGCGAAACCTCGTGCAGGTCCAGATGCACCATGTGCCCGTCCAGGAAAGAGACGATGGGCTGCAACTGTTCGCGGGTGTATGCCGCCGTGTTCACCTTGCCCAGCATCAGGCGGATAAGATTTGCCATGTGTTTGTTCTTGTCGGGCACCTCAAAGGAGAGGTAGCACACGTTACGCCCCGTCTTGGCCATGAGGCGGCAGGTCAGGTCGTTCAGAAAATCCGTCTTGCCGCTGTTGGGCTTTCCGGTGGCAATTATCAGTCCGCCCTGGTCGGTGGGATGGAACACCCGGTCGGTAAGCGGACCGTAACCCACATCGTAGCCGTGGTCGTAATTGCCGTTCAACACGTTCATAATCTCATCCGCACGTTCGCTCACGGTGATGATGTCCGATGTACGGTGCGGACATGCCGAGCCGATAATCTCGCGCACCACATCGGCGCCGTACGCCACAAGCACGTCGGATATGTCCTTGCAGCCGCCGGGCAGGACGGTGAACAGGCATCGCGTACCGAAATAGTCGGCAAGATGCTTCACAAGCGTCCTTCCGGGCAGGTCGCTGTCACCGCAAATCACCAGCTCCTGCACCCGGTCCAGCCAGGGGCGGAAAGCCTCGAAGCCTTTGGAAAGGTCGCTTGCCGCGCCGTTGGGCACGCTGATGACATACGGGTAGCCCGCCTCGCGCAAAGTCAGCACATCCCTTTCCCCTTCGGTGACAATCAGGCGCGGAATATTCTCTTCGGCAATCAGCAGCGGGTTGATACAGTCGATGTTGTAAGGCGGGCAAGGTGTGGTAGGCGAATCCTGGCTCCAGCATTTGGTATAGCCGGAAGCGGTGGCATCGCACGAGCGGTACTTCACGTTGACGGGCTGCCCGTTGATATAGTTCACATAGGCGATGCACTGGTACATCATCCCCGCAGCATTCTTTTTATCCTTTCCGTCCTTGCTGTCCTTGCCTCCGAAGCAGCGGTGCACCAGGCAGCCGATACGTGCGTCGATGGCTGTTTTCAATGAGATTCCCATATCGGCAAGATAACGGCGGGCGGCAAGCTGTCCGGTATCGGAAGTCTCCGGGTCATCGGTCAGCGGTTTGATTTTGGCGATAACCTCAGGCGACAGTCGTTTGTAGTCTTCGGGAATCATCGACACCTCAAATGCGGCGTTCCCTCCGCCTACCGATGCCATACCGCCCGGCTCTCCTTTCCCGGCACTTCCCTTCGCCATCGGCGAAGCTCCCGCCGGACTCCCGGCATCCTGCCATCCCGTACTTCTGCGCTCTGTCCAGAAGTCCTTCAGCTTCCCGTGAAAGTCGCACCCCGCATAAAAGCAGCAGTACAATCCCGTATCGCGCGAAATGGCAAGATGTTTTTTCCCGCACTTGGGACACTCTGCTATATAATTCTTTCCCGCTCTTCTACGCTCGGGAAAATCACTCAAATAATAAAACGGCTTCATCCTCCGAAATTTTATAATTTATAACTCATAACTCACAACTCCCCCCATTTTCCACTCAGCACATTCCACTCCGCTCCCGCTCCCGGGTGGGGCGGTGCATTGTCCGGTATGTTCACCATCCCTTCCAGCGGGTCGTCGTAAAAGCGCAGGCCGCTTTCCTTATCCGTCCACTCAAACTCGCAGAGCGGATGGTTGTTGCGTTGTTCGCTCCGCATGTCGGCAAGGTTCTGTACCCGTTGCCGCCTTCCGGCATCCGTGGCATCTTTCAGCATCCGCAGCCCGCCGGCGGATTTCAGCAGGTTGCTCAGCCAGCACAGCCGCCCTACATGGGTGGATTTCATAAAGCGTTCCTGGCTTGCGAAGTAAGGCACCAGCAATTCGTTCACCAGGTACACCAGGTTGGCGCAGGCATCTTCGCGCGCCAGTCCCTCCTTCTGCTGGAAGCCGTCGATGAGCGGAGTGAAAATCCGCATCTTATCCATCGGATTTTTGTTGATGAGGTGAAAGAAATTACGTGCGGCTTCCAGGCTTTTTTCCGCAGAAGAAATCCTTCCGGAGGATGTATTATTCTTATTATCCTGTATAGTATATATATTATATATATCCCCCTGCGGTAATTTTACCGGTAAAGTTACCGGTAAAGTTTCCGCAGAATCATCCGTTTTTTCCTTCTCTTTCCAGAGGTAGAAATAGAACGAACTCATCCCGTACACATTGTCACCGGGTACGATGCCGAATGCTCCGCTCAGCCTGACCGCTTCCACCAGATACCGCGCGTTCTTAAACTTCAGCGCCTTGCTGATATCATAGAAATTCTCCACGGGATAAACCGCATCCTCGGTCATGTAGGCAGTCATCCCCAACATCAGTTCCAACAGCTTTGCAATGGTGGAATCCGTAATTTTCCGACTTTTCCACTGCCCTATGGTCTTTTGCAGCTCCCGCACGGAAAGAGTAGTTTTATGTGCTTTCATAGCATTTATATTTTAAATTGTTTTAAAAACTGTTGCAAAGGTATACCTTTGTACCCAAATTCTTCGTACCCACTATATGGGTACGGGATTTATATATTTTTATATAATTAACTAAAAACATTTTTATTATGCAACATTACAGATTAGCTACCAACCACCCTGAGTTCAGCGAATTCCTCGAAAAGGAAATGAAACAGCTTAAAATCACCAAAGACCAGCTCCGTGAGGCTTGCCACATAAGCCCCACCCACTTCAACAACATAAAAAAGGGCTCTATAATTATGAAGTAAGCGTCTATGACAGGATTCTGAGAGGGTTTGAAGAGTTCACGACACCGGAAAACGCACAACGTATCTATCGGGAAGGGGTAAAGACTTTATTTCCCAAGCTGAAAGAGTAAAGTTTTATTGCAGTTTTACGAGGAGGTATGTCATTAAAATTTCTTCATAAAACTTGGCATATTACAACTTAATTTGTAATTTTGCCGCACATTTATCAATTACTATTGCTTTCGCCTTTTCCGGATTTTGGGAGAGGCGAAAGCGTAGCGTACTTATCCGTATCTATCCAAAGAATAAATTAAGCATATTTGAACCTAAAATATTTTCCTCATAAAATATTTTACAAACGTCTTTATGCCAACTTCAATCATTTCTTCTAAACGAATTAACAATAACCAATATGACACAGGATATTAAAATAGCAGTAGCCGGAACAGGCTACGTCGGACTAAGTATAGCAACTTTGCTCAGTCAACATCATCAAGTAACTGCGGTAGACGTAATACCCGAAAAAGTTGAATTGATAAACAATCGCCAATCACCTATCCAAGATGAATATATAGAAAAATTCTTAAAAGAGAAAAATCTGAATTTGCGTGCCACACTTGATGGAGCATCTGCTTACAAAGATGCAGATTTCGTTGTAATAGCAGCTCCCACCAATTATGATCCGGTAAAAAATTATTTCGATACGAGCCATGTGGAAGAAGTCATCGACTTGGTATTGGAAGTAAACCCGGATGCTGTAATGGTCATTAAAAGCACAATCCCTGTAGGATACTGCCAATCGCTTTATACCAAATATGCAGCAAAGGGAATAAAGAATCTGAACTTGTTATTCTCTCCGGAATTCCTTCGCGAAAGCAAGGCTCTTTATGATAATTTATATCCAAGCCGTATTATCGTAGGAACAAAAACAGACAACGAGCAACTCACAAAAGCAGCACATTCTTTTGCTGCCTTGCTGCAGGAAGGAGCTATAAAGAAAGATATAGATACTCTTTTCATGGGGCTAACCGAAGCCGAAGCTGTAAAGCTTTTCGCCAATACTTACCTCGCCTTACGTGTCAGCTATTTTAATGAACTGGACACATATGCCGAAATGAAAGGGCTTGACACGGCGGCTATCATCAATGGAGTATGCCTTGACCCTCGTATCGGTACACAATACAACAATCCGTCTTTCGGCTATGGCGGTTATTGCCTGCCCAAAGACACCAAACAGCTGTTAGCTAATTATAGCGATGTTCCTGAAAACCTGATTGAAGCTATCGTAGAAAGCAATCGTACCCGTAAGGATTTCATTGCAGACAGAGTACTTCATCAGGCTGGTTATTACGATTATTATAACCGGGGAGATTTCAATCCGTCAGAAGAGAAACATTGTTCGATTGGCGTTTACCGATTGACGATGAAATCAAATTCTGATAATTTCCGCCAATCATCTATTCAGGGAGTAATGAAACGCATCAAAGCCAAAGGTGCGGAAGTTATTATTTATGAACCAACATTAGAAGATGGAAGTACATTCTTTGGTAGCCGTATTGTGAACAATCTTGATGAGTTCAAAAAACAGAGTAATGCGATTATTGCGAACCGATATGATGTTTGTTTGGAAGATGTGAAAGAAAAGGTTTATACGAGGGATATTTTTAGAAGAGACTAAAGTATGATACAATACAATATAAATTTAGCTAAAAAAAGAGTACTTGTAACAGGTATGCAAAATTCATAGGGAGTAACTTATGAATAGATTACTTCATGAAATACAAAACACAATAATCATACACACCGATAACATGGTGGTGTCATGGTTTCAAACTTCACCTGCTCTGCAATGACAGAGGAGAGACTATAATATTTTGCCTTACAAGAACTAATGTGGATTATCCAACCCCAAGGGTTGGATAATCCTAGCAAAAGATTTGTATGGAGAAGTTTTTGCAGACAGGGGATGCATCCAAAAACTGTTCAACAGCCTGTTTGATGATGGCATTAGACTCGTTCATGGCATTAAGACAAAAACTAAGAACAAATTCAGCCTATTCTAACTCTTATCCCGAACCCACGTAATATATGTCTAAAAGAATCAACTACATTGATTATATGCGAGGTATTGCAATCATCCTCGTAGTAATGGGACACTTGATACAATTCAATGGTTTCCCAACTAGCAACCCTGTATTTGAATTTATTTATAGTTTTCACATGCCTCTCTTTTTTGCAATTAGCGGATATATTACCCAAAGAGTTACAAGCATAGAAACTATATATGAATATTTCACATATTTGAAAAAGAAGTTTCTCAGTATTATTCTTCCACTAATAACCTGGTCGCTATTTATCAATCCTTATTTATTAAAAGAACAATGGGAAATATTATCTTACGAAGAAGTATTAAGAATATTACAATACCCTGGCTTATGGTTTCTCAAAATGCTATTTATCATTTTAGCATATTATGGCATCTTCAATCTGATATGCAATAAATTAAAGTCTACAAATTTTTTACGATATTTTTTTGCGATACTCCCCACCATATTACTAACATTAGCATCTGTATATCTAAATATTACAAAGACCAACTTGCTTCTATTCACTTACGCTTTCTATTTAGGATGTTTTACTGCAAAATTTCCTATTATAGAGCGTTTATCAAACAAACAATCGGTTTATGCTATTTCCCTCTTATCATTTTTTACATTTTCTACTCACTGGAACTTTGCAGGGAATCACATAGATGATATTTATAAAATTGCAGTATCAACTTTTGCTTTTATTACTTTACTGAACCTTTGCCAGAAATTTAATTTTAACACAAAAGTAAAAAAACATTACAATTGTTTGGAACCCAATCGTTAGCAATATATATACTTCAATTTAGATTATGCAACTTTGGAAATGAAATCCCTATTTATATTCATAACATGAATCCATTCGTTTTATTTTTACTTACTTTAATCGTCGCTATACCCATTTCATACATCTGCTGTATAGTTACTAAAATTATCTACACTAATTCTTTTTTAAGTTTTTTCTTATTTGGGAAAAAAGAGTTAGCCTCTGACAAGTAAAACATCTATAACAACCTCCAAAAACAATTCATGAGTTCGACTGCCAACCGTGTCATAAAAAACACTGGTTATCTGTATGCGAAAATGGGCATCACCATGTTCATCTCGCTCTATACTACCCGGTTGATATTAAATTCTCTCGGAGCCAGCGATTTTGGTATTTTCAATATTGTAGGAGGAGCCATTGCCATGCTCGGTTTCCTCAATGCCGCTATGGCAAGTGCCACTCAACGTTTCATGTCCTACTGTGAAGGAGAAGGCAATAAAGAGAAACAGAAACGTATTTTCAATATCAGCTTTATTCTCCATTTTTGCCTTGCATTCATTGTTGGCCTAGCTTTGCTGATTAGCGGATATTTCTTTTTCAACGGTATTCTCAACATTCCCGGGGAGAGAATATTTGCAGCCAAAGTTGTATATGGAAGTTTGATTGTCAGCACTATGTTCACAGTGATGAGTGTTCCTTACAATGCTGTTATGAATGCTCATGAAAATATGAAATATTTTGCCATTGTAGGCATCATAGAATCGCTGTTAAAGCTAACTGTAGCATTTGTATGCACATATACTAATTTTGATAAATTAATTGTTTATGGCATATTAATGACCTGCATACCGCTCATCATTCTTACCATTATGCGAATCTATTGTCACAAACACTATACTGAATGCATTATCTCTCCACGTATGTATTGGGACAGACAGCTAATGAAAGAAATGACTACTTTCGCTGGATGGAACTTTTTAGGTTCGCTCAGTAGTATCACCTCTCAATATGGACTGAGTATGGTTTTAAACCACTTTTGGGGCACCCTATTAAATACAGCGCAAGGAATAGCCAATCAAATTTCAGGACAGTTAATGACCTTTTCAAATGCCATGCTCACAGCATTGGGACCTGTCATAACCAAAAGCAGAGGCAGTGGAAACAATGCGCAAATGCTACAAGCCTCTTTATTAGGCTGCAAATATGCATATATCATCTTGTCGTTTTTTGCCATACCATTTATATTAGAGACACCTTATCTTCTTAAATTATGGCTAAAAGATGTTCCTGAATGGAGTATTATTTTTTGCCAATTACAATTGCTAAGAAGCATCATAGAGCAACTTACCGTAACTATTGGCGCAGCCATAGCTGCACAAGGTAACATAAAAGGCATATCCTTGTACAAAAGTATACTCGGATTCCAGCCTATTATACTCACAGCCATATTCTTCTATTATAGTTTTCCACCCTATGTTATGTACATTATATGGATTATTTGCGGAGGAATCATCGGTGGATGTATTTCATTGTATTATACTAGAAAGCTATGTGATTTAAGTCTTAGACAATATGCGAAAGTGATTTTATTGCCTTGCCTAATGCTTTCTACCGTTATGCTCTTCTTTGGAGTTATACCACAATTGATATTCCCTGAATCTTTCTACCGATTAATGGGGACGTGCTTGCTAACCTCAATTAGTATGGCAATCCTTAGCTGGAAGATTATATTAGGACAAACAGAAAAAGAAATCATAGCCTCAATATTTCAAAAAAACAAAATAACAAGAAAGATATGTTTTTGGATAAAATAAAGAAAATAAGAAAGATTAAGAGTGCAAAAGACATTACAAACTATTTATGGGGAATCAGCGTAAGGAAAACACGCGCTACTTGGTTATATCCTTTTCTCTATCGTTCTTATTGGCATTATCTTTTGCATAAATCCTCCAAGTCCAACCACCAATCAAAGAAATCCTATTACTCCGCTCGCCCGAATCCGGGAGCCGGTATCGGGCATCAGCTGGCAAATTGGATAGCCGGATATTGGTATGCCAAGCAACTCGGTCTTACATTTGCCCATATACCATTTTCAACTCCGCAGTGGGATATTTTTTTAGGACTCGGAAACGGAGAAGTCAAAGTTGAAGAGTTGAAGCGGCAAGGAATAAAGATAAGGAAACTTCCTCTGTTCACTGACGGAAATACGGCAGAATTCTCTTTAAACAAGGCAATCATTCAGTCGTATGCAAATGAGAAAATCGTTTTCATAGCAGAGCAAGACCAATTCTACAGAGCACAATATGGAGTAATGGAAGAGTTAAAACAAAAATTTCATTCTGCTCCAGCACGCAAGAATGAAAAATTAATTTATAACAAAGACCACTTTAACATAGCCATCCACGTAAGAAGAGGAGACATTATGCTCGATCCATCTAATCCTAACTTAGTTATGAGATACCTAAGCAATGATTATTTTGAAAAAGTGTTGAAACAAGTAACCGAAAATCTGCAAACCAACAAGCCTATCCACATTTATTTCTTCTCACAAGGGAAGCCGGAAGATTATCCAGAGTTTGCACAATACCCTAATTTGCATTGGTGCTTGGATATGAGCGCACAAGAAGCATTCCTACATTTTGCCTATGCTGACCTATTGATAACCAGCAAAAGTTCGTTTTCTTATAAACCAGCCTTACTAAATAATGGAATAAAAGTATGTCCCAAGAATTTCTGGCATGGATATCCTACTAGCAAGGATTGGATACTCGTTGAGAATGACGGAACAATTGATTTAAATGAAAAAGCAAAATTCATATAAACAAACATCATCAATGTTCCACATATAAACGAGAAATTACTTGGTTACTTTTATAACACTATATATCAACAAGAATTGTATCAGTTTCCATACTTTCCTTGCGGAAGAATGTTTTGAATTTACCTTGAAAGAGAGGTTACGAGAAAGGCAAAGCCTGGAAATGAATCAAAAATATCTTTAACAGGTACAGGGATTATGTTAACATGGTTCTTAACAAAATCACTTTGGCTACCAGCCAATGTTAAATTCAAAACTAATTAATTAACTAAACTTGATTTAGGGCACTGAAAAGTGTCCTTTCAAAGGGGATGTCCTAAATTGAGTGCTTACCGAATAACCGAATAGTTTCAAAGAACTATTTATCATGAGTTAAAAAAATAAATTAAAGAAAAATGATTAACATAGCTTTCGCACCAGATGACAACTATGTGATGCCTACTTGTGTAGCCATCACATCTTTATTAAGAAATACTAAAAAAGAGAGAATAACGGTTTACATATTATATATAGAAAGCCATCTGAATAAACCAAATCTCTTAAAAATAAAAAATGAGACAATAAAACTAGGTGGACAAATTCAAATAAAACCTATTCCCGAATCTTTATTATCCTCATTCCCTTGTTTACGTCACGGTCTTTCTGCATATCTAAGGATCTTAACACCGGAAATTCTACCAGATATTGACAAATTATTATATCTAGATGGTGATATCATCATAAACGATGATATATCATCATTGTTTAATATTGATATTACCGAGTATGATTTCGCAGGTGTAGCTGATTTAAAACCGTTTTTTGTACCAAAATACACAGAAAGTATTGGATTCAACAAGGATTTTTCCTACATAAATACAGGGGTATTATTAATGAATTTAAAGAGATTGCGAAACTCTAATTTTAAAGAAATTGTTCAATCCTATTTAATGAAATATAAAGATAAAATATATCATGAAGATCAAGATATTATCAACTGTACTTGTTCAAAAATGTTAATACTTCCTCCAAAATATAATTCAATAATTCATTTATGGACCTCCAAGCAAAAATTGTGCCAGTTACTATGGAATATAGATGAAATAAATGAAGCGAAACATCATGCTATTATCATACATTATTTAGGTGGGCACAAACCTTGGCGACTTGAAACATATCACCCATTAAAAAAAATATGGAAGTATTATTTAAATCAAAGCATATATAAAGGATATACCCCAAAATGGACTTTAAAAGGTTATCTCTCTTTTTTAAAAAATAAAATTAATTATTATTTCAACAGATGAACGAAAGTTTTTATCATAAATACCTACTGAAAGGGCTACGAAAACTCTATTATCACTTATTTATTAAGAAGAAACATACATCTCCCCATTTGCAACGAGAAGAAAATATAAACACAATATCAGATATAATTTCTAATTATCTTTCCAATGACACACCTTGTATGATTGCTCGTTTCGGAGCCTTTGAATTAGGTGTAGCTATAAACTATTTAGGCATAAAACAAAAAAATAAATCAGTAATTAAGTATATAAAAGGAGATATTGAACAGTGGTGGTGGAATTCAAAATTAGTACATTCCCTTAATCAAAATGCAGGATTCTTTCCTATTAATAATAAATCTTTAGAAGAATACTCTCAACTCCTTATTGCGGACAGTAAGTATGTTGATATACTTGGAAGTTGGCAAATACAAGAAAAGCAAATATTAAAAAATAATAGCTGCATCAAGGTAGACAGAGATGGCATCAATCCTTTTTTTGCTAAAAATCCATGGACCAAATCTCTTGAAGGGAAACGTGTACTCGTCATACATCCATTTTATAAATCAATACGTAATCAATACTGTAGAAAAGATTTAATCTTTCCCAATGGTTTACTACCCAAATTCGAATTAACGATTATTCCTGCTATTCAAAGTATTGGTGGACATACCGATGGTTATAATTCTTGGTTTGAAGCCTTAGAATATATGAAATCTGAAATGGATAAGGTAGAGTATGATATATGCCTTATAGGATGTGGTGCTTATGGATTTCACCTCGCAGCGCATGCTAAACGAATGGGGAAAAAAGCCATTCACTTAGGTGGATCATTACAACTACTTTTTGGCATAAAAGGTAAAAGATGGGAATCTAACGGGTATCAAAAGGCAAATAATAATTACTCTATTTTTTTTAATGAATATTGGATAAGACCATCTGATGATGAAAAGCCACATATTTCAAATAGAATAGAAAATAATTGCTATTGGTAGTTATATACACATCCAAATCGTATGTTAAAATTTCATCAATTATCAGCATTTCTTTTCATTTTTTGTTCTATAGGTACATTTGCTGGAAGATTACCATTTAACCTATATATATTTCCATTAATAGTTATATGGCTTGCCAATTTTGCATTATTAGTCTGTGCTGGATATAGCTGTAGCCATTACATCAAAACGACTCATACTATGAATAATTTCAAAATTTTAAATTTATTCATAGCATGGGCTTTTATTGGTATTATCAGAGGTCTTTTTGAAGGAGAAAATTATTTTCATTACAAAAATCTCATATCAAATAGTTTTAATATTTTACTGCCTTTACTTACGTATCTATTTTATTCCCCTCCTCTTTTACAATATCTACTAAGACAATGGATGAAGTGGTGCTTATTGTTCTATTTTTTACTTTTTTTATGGTTCTGCAATGGAGGAGTACACCATTTTTATTTAGGCCCCGCACTTATTATGGCTATTTTTATCCCAATATTACCAATCAAGTGGAAATGTATTTTAGGAAGTTTGCTTATTATCACACTATTGATTGATTTTGGAGCTAGAAGTCAAGTCATAAAAAGTGCTTTTATCATATTGCTCATTGTGATATATTATTCAAAAAAATATTTAAAGCAAATATTAATAACCAAAATCATAAAAATATTTCAAGCTTTTTTTTTCATAATACCCATAATACTTTTATATCTCGGAATATCAAATTCATATAACGTTTTTAAAGATGATATCTTCACTGATAAAGTTTCTGCAAGTACAAATTTTACCACAGAAGACACACGAAGTGGTTTATATGAAGAAATCATTGAATCTGCAATTAAAAATGAATATGTTTTATTCGGAAGAACACCAGCTCGTGGTAATGACACCTTTCTTTTTCAGTATCCTGTTCAAGACATGAAAATGAATAACCCTGAGCGTAATATGAATGAAATGTGTCATCCTAATATTTTTACTTGGTTAGGGCTTATTGGTGTAACTTTATATAGTATAATTTACCTACGTAGTTCCTATTTAGCCATTTACTATTCAAATAGTTTCTATCTTAAAATAATAGGAATATTTATTGCTTTTAGATGGGCATTTGGTTGGATAGAAGATATGAATAGTTTTAATGCTATGAGTTTTTCTATATGGATATTAATATCCGTAGGATTATCCAATTCATTTCGGAGAATGAATGATTATGAAATTAGACAATGGGTTAATAATATTTTTAATTTTTAATTTCAAAAAATGAAGATAGCCTTTGTTTCAGATTGTAATGTAGAATATTTAAAAAAATTTTTATTTCTCGAATACCAAAATTTTAAATATACCAATGCTGGTGCCCCTTCTGTAACTGCAATTATAGAAGGATTAATTAAATTAGGGCACGATGTAACTGTATATCGTAGAGATTTTGGTTCAGAAAATCAAATTTTAAAAGGAGAGCATCTAACGATTAAAAATATATGCTTTCATCTTCCACCGTTAATTGGAAAAATATTTGCTTCTTACTATATAGGAATGGCTTTAAGAAAAAATATAGCAAATGAAGTTTCCTCATATGATTGTATTCATGCTCAATGGTCATACGATAACATTTTAGCTATTTTACCATGGCGTCATCAGAGAAATATTTTGTGTTCTCCACGTGACTGGCATTTCTATATCTTCAAAATCAGTAAGCCTAAGGATAAATTATTATGGATCTATAAATGTATATTAGCAGAATATATTTATCATTGTAAAAATATTCATTTTGTAGCTAATTCACCCTACATGCAACAGCTACTAATTCATAAAGTTAAAAAGCAAGTTCCCATTATCCCCAATCCAACTAATGACACATTTATTATACCTAATAGATCATATTATCCTACGCATCCAATTATAGTGTCAATTTTAACTAGTTATGATAAGAGAAAAAATTGTGATACCTTACTATACGCATTTAAAAAATTTTCAATAACATATACAAATGCAAAATTAATATTAATAGGACCACCATATTATAAAGAGAATCTGGCAATGGTAAACCTAAAGAATATGGGATTACTAGATAATGTAGAACTTAAAGGGAAAATGTCACATATAGAAATTCTCAAAATTATAAAAAATAGCAGTATGCTTGTTCACCCAGCTATAGAAGAAACTTTTGGTAATACTCTTATTGAAGCGATGGGATGTTGGTTACCTGTTATAGGAGGTAAAAATAGCGGTGCTGTTCCTTATGTATTAGACTATGGGAAGTGTGGTATTTTATGTGATGTATTATCAGTTAACGAATTATGTGATGCAATGCATCAAATGCTTAATCCTACTATTCGAGAAAGTTATACACAAGCAGCTTATAACAGAGTTAAAAATAACTTCACACAAACAATAGTTGCTCAACAACATATTCAATTATATTTAGAACTCATAAAAGGTAAATAATGGAAATATTAATTAATTATGCAGACACTAAATACGAACAATCTAGATGGTGGAACTCATTTACAGGCAAGTACATAGCTAAATTCGATAAAATATATGAATTTCATCCTAATGATATTGATGCAGAGTTTGCGCAGCAGCACCCCAATATCCTATCTTACAAAAGAGGGAATGGACTATGGTTGTGGAAGCCTTATTTTATCTATCGTGTAATGAAAGAGTGTGTTGATGGTGATATTATATTTTATTGTGATGCAGGTGCCTTTTTTAAAAGAGATATACAACCTATAAAAGATGTATTAACCCCCAATACACCTTTTTTTGTTTGCGATATTCCACTAATAGAAGAAAATTTTACAAAAGCAATCTGCTTTAAAAAATTAAACTGCAACAATGAACAAGTAAAAAAGTCAAATCAAATCATCGCAACTTATTTCTGCTTTCTTGTAACTCCTGCCACACGTAATTTTATGAAAGAATGGCTATCACTATGCTGTGATTTTGAATTATTATCACCAGCTGGATTAGGAAAATTTGATATTCCTACAAAAGATTTGGGAGAATCATTCGTTGCTCATCGTGAAGATCAAAGTATTTTTTCATTACTATGTAAAAAATATGGAGTTTTTCCTCATCGGGACATTAGTCAACGTGGAAAGTACCCTGAAACTTATAAATCGCCATTCTACGCCTATAAAGTTCCATCACACCCAAATGATAAGTATAAACCTATAATTTTCCTACACAAATCACCTCGTTTGAATTTTAAATGGTTTATACGATATATATATCACAGAATAAAATCAAAATATAGTTCTTTTTAACAGTTACAATATGAAATATATAGCCATACTTTTGACTGTATTTAATCGTAAGGAAAAAACCATAAAGTGCTTACATAATATAAAAGCACAGTCGCTACCTACTGATACCAAACTCGACAGTTATATAGTAGACGGTGGTTCTACTGACGGAACAGTAGAAACTATAAAAGCACAATTTCCTTATGTCAACATAAAAACTGTAGATGGAGTATTTTGGAATCGTGGCATGATAGAAGCATGGAAAATGGCTGAAGAAAAGAGTCGAAATGGACAGAAATATGATTATTACCTTTGGCTGAACGATGACACTTTCATATATGAAGACTGCATTGCATCTTTGCTACGTGTAAGTCAATCAAAAGAAGACAAAGCTATCATTCTTGGTTCTACATTAGACACTCAAACACGAAGTAAATTAACGTATGGAGGAAGAGATGAAACCGGAAATGTAGCACGTCCATCCTCTGATGATAGTCCTGTACGAGTAGTTATGATGAATGGAAACATTGTATTGGTTCCACATAACGTATACGAAAAATTAGGAACCCTTTCCTCCTACTACACACATGCTCGCGGTGATTTCGACTATGGCTTACGCGCTCGTAAAACAGGAATTGAACTATGGCAAGTCGGACATCCACTTGGCGAATGTGACTTACATGAACATATTGATGCATGGTGTGATCCGGAAATTCCTTTAAAAAAACGTTGGAAACTTATGCATCGCCCCAATGGAATGCCTCCTATGGAAATATTTCATTTAGAGAATCAACACTATGGAGTAAGAACAGCTATTTTCCATTTTATAACAATTCATCTGCGATGCTTATTTCCGAATATTTGGATAAAATATAAAAAATAAAATAATTAGTAAAAATACATATCTCAAAACTATGAAGTGGAAAGAATGCAAAAGTCTCATCTCATCGGATTTAAGCAGATTAGCATCTATTAACAAATGGGGGGGGTAAAAAGCCTTTTATTTAACGCTTCATTTCGAATTACTTTTTGGTTCAGGATAGGTTCCTATCTAATAACCAAGCACCATTTTATAGCTAAATTCTGTTTAATATTCGTCCAACTTATTCATAAACATAATCAATATCTCACAGGTATTCAAATTGGGTTTGGTACCAAAATTGGTAAAGCACTAATGTTTCCACATTATTCATGCATCGTTATTAACGGTGCAGCTATAATCGGAGACAATTGTACCATATATCACGGCGTAACAATAGGAAGTGTACGTGGCCCTAAAGGTGGTGTCCCTCGTATTGGTAATAATGTTGTGATAGCCTCAGGAGCTAAAGTAATTGGCAATGTCACTATTGGAAGCAATGTAATGATTGGCAGTGGAAGCATTGTTGTAACAGATATTCCTGATAATTCAGTGGTAGTAGGAATTCCCGGTAAAGTAATATCAAAAGAAGGTTTAGAGCACACAAAATATTATAGCAAAAATTATGATTCCTAAAATAATTCACTACTGTTGGTTTGGTGGAAATGAAATGCCGCCATTAGTACAGAAATGTATTAATTCATGGAAAGAACATCTTCCTGATTATGAATTTAAACTTTGGAATGAAGAAACTTTCAATATAAATTCTAGTGAATGGTGTAAAGGGGCTTATGAAAATAAAAAATATGCTTTCGTAGCGGACTATGTACGTTTAATAGTACTTTATGAAAACGGCGGAATCTATTTAGATACAGATGAAAAAATGGAAAAAAGTCTAAATCCGTTTGTAGAAAAAGATATAGCTTTCATGGGGTTTGAAGACGGAAAAGTTCTATCAATGGGAGTAATGGGATTTCCACCTAAACATCATTTAATAGCTGAACTTTTAGAATATTACAACCAGCCATTTTCAATGGATATTATCAAAGAAAATGTGTCAAATGCTGTGGCTGCTACTAACTATTTAGTAAAAAAATACGGTCTAAAAACAGATAATAGTGAACAGATAGTAGAAAACGTACATATTTACCCACGTACATACTTTAATGCAATGGATTTCTTTGGAAATTGGGATAGGTCTTTAAATACTACCACTGTACATTTATATATGGGTTCATGGCTTCCTGATACTGAAAAGAAAAAATTAAACCGTAGAAAAACATTATATTGGAAATTTGGTAAATGGATATGGGTACACACTGGATTGCAGAAAATTAAGGGGTACATTATAAGAAATAGTTAAACACATAAATAACCAGCAAATCTTTGCAATTATTTTATATTTATAGCAAGAAAAAATTATAAAATGAAGAATTTTATAAAATCTGTGATAAAGTATTTAAAAATACAGATATATAGACCAACCGAGGTTGACAAGTATAGGAAACAGGGGGTTACCATAGGAAAAAATTGTAATTTATATAGTGTATCCATTGATGGCTGTTTCCAGCATTTAATAAAAATTGGTAATAATGTCACTATTACACATTCCTCAATTATAGCTCACGATGCAAGTACACACAATGAATTAGGTTATAGTAAAGTAGGAAGGATTAACATTGGTAATGATGTATTCATAGGTTGGGGATGTATCATATTAGGTAATGTTACAATAGGTAATAAGGTTATTATCGGAGCCGGAAGTGTCGTTGCCAAAAATATTCCAGACAATACCGTAGTATGCGGTAATCCACTCCGATTTATTTGTACATACGATGAATACATAAATAAAAATCGAGAAAATATGAAAACAGCATATATATCAAATGTACTTTTTTCAGAAAAGACTACATTAGATAAAGAGATACAATGCCAAGAATTGTTAAACAGGGGGGGGTATGATTTATAATTGTTAAAAACAAAAATTCATGCAAAAAAAAATTCTTATCACATTTTTATTTAAAGAAGGAGCCGGACCCGTATTTACCTTAGAAATGGCTCGTGGATTAGCCCAAAACGGTTGTGAAGTCTATGCATTACTTTCTTCTAAAATTTCTAACAAAAAGGATTGGGAGAATGAGAAAACCTTTAAAAGTATTACCTTTATAGAAACTGGGACACGCAAAACAGCTGTTCAAGCTACTATAGACTTCTTTTTAATAAAAAGACACACATTAACAAGAAAATTTCAAAACCAAACTTTCGATTATATTATCAGCACATTTTATCATCCTTGGAGCACAACTATATTTAAGTGTTTCAAAGCAACAAAAAAGATAGTAATCTGCCATGATCCAATACATCATTCAGGCGTTGGATTGTTGGAAAGATGGCTGACGACCCATTATATTAAAGCTGCAAATGATATCATTGTTCTTACACAAAGCTTTATTCCAATCGTAGAAAAACGATTTGGTTATAGCAAAGAGCATATTCACTATATGCCACATGGAAGAATGAGCATTTATAAGCAAAGCACAATCACTCCCCTAACCGACTGTAAAAATATTAATTTCCTCTTTTTTGGACGTATTGAAGAGTATAAAGGTTTATTCATCTTAGCTGAAGCTTATAAAAAACTCACACAATCCTACTCTAATATTTCATTGACAGTAGCAGGAAGTGGGGATTTTAGTAAATATCATGCAATTTTCGAAGAACTTCCACAAGTAAAAATTATCAACCGGTATATTGCAGATACCGAAATAGATGATTATTTCAGCGTACCTAATACAATTTTAGTGTTACCCTATTTAGATGCCAGTCAATCAGGCGTTATTCCTATTGCTTTAGAGTATGGAGTACCGATTATTGCCAGCGATACCGGTGGATTAAAAGAGCAAATGGACAATGGTAACTTGGGACTTTTCAGTACTCCAGGAGATGCTGATTCATTGATGAAACAAATGGAGTATTTCTTAATACATCCTGATTTTTATATAAAAGAGAGAAAAAAGGCATCTGTATATTTACAAAGTCTAAATTGGGACACTGTTACTCAAAAAATTATCCAAATTTAAATAGAAAACAAGCTTATGAATATCGGATATATTCACTTAGATTATGGGGAGTGGACCAATGGTAGCTACAATAGTCAAGAAATAGGATTAGCCAAAGCATTGGAGCAAATGGGACATCAAACCACTATCGTATATTGGGTATCATCCAAAGATGAACGCTGTAATACTAAAGTAAATATAACTCCAAACATCAAAAAAGTATATTTACCATATCGAATGAGATTGGTTCACCATATTTGGCCAAATTTATCCTTACTATCTTTACTTAACATTGACATATATCATCTACAAAGTGACAATTTACTTTGTGTACCGGAAGCTGTAAATTTTTGTTTAAATCATGATTGGAAACATTATTGTTATGTAGGTACTGTGCACAGTTCATCTCCTAAGGCCATTTCACGATGGATAATGGACAAACTTAGCAACAGGAATTTTACTGCATTCAGAAAAACCAAAGTATTTTGCAAAACCCCAGCTGTAGTAAATGAATTGAAACAGAAAGGTGTAATGAGTGCAGAATGGGCACCGGTTGGATTAGATACAGACATCATTCCGCCGACAATAAAACCCAAAAGTTTACTAAAGAATGAATTAGGACTGCCTCACAATAAAATTATTATATTCCTAGTATGTGCATTAAGACCGGACAAACATCCCATGGATATATTTCCTTTAGGAGAAGTATTAGGAGATAAATATTTGTTAGTACATGCGGGAACACCCTGGATACAAACAGAGGAATATATGAAAAAATTAAAATCGAACGATATATATAGCAATATATTGTTTGTTGGCAAAATTCCTAATGAAAAAGTTCATGCATATTATGAAGTTGCCGATTATGTAATAAACTTTAATCCCAATGAAATATTTGGAATGGCTATTCTTGAAGCGATGTATCATAATGTAACAGTAGTAGCACGGCATGCACCTGGCCCTGACTGTATCATTGAAAATGGAGAGAGTGGTTTTCTGTGTAATTCGGTAGAAGAAATGGCCCAAATAATACATTCCGGTAAAAAAGTTCAAAATGCACGAAAACGAATCATAGAATATTTTACATGGGAATCAACTGCTAAAAAGTTTTTGGATTATATACAACACTAAAAATTACTGGCATATGCGTATATTCCATATTATCACTCATTTTGATATAGGAGGAGCAGAAAGGGTAGCTGTTAACATAGCCCAATCACCAACTGTAGGGATGGAATATCATCTTGTAGAAGTTGTTCGAGGAAATGGAGAATTCAGTCAATCTTTTATTAAAGAATTACATGACTGCGGCATTTGTTTCCATCGTTCGTATATTACAAATAATAAAATTGCAATAATATTATTTCCTCTATGGTTCATATATCTATCGCTTAAATGGAAACCGCAAATAATCCATACACATACAGAAATACCGGATCTCAGTATATATTTATGGTATAAAATGTTTGGGTGGATATTTCCAGACACAAAATATGTCCGCACAATCCACAATACAGAATTATGGAATCAATGGCCTCAAATAGGCTGTAAAGTTGAATCTTTTTTCAAAAAAAAACATGCAAACATAGCTATCAGCCAATCAACACAACTATGTTATAAGCAAATTTATGGAGAAACACCACAAATTATATTCAATGGGCTACAATCTGTCAAACAAAATAAATTCGAATATATCATAGCAAACAAAATAAATATTTTATTTGCCGGAAGATTAGAATACCAAAAAGGAGTAGATCAACTTATAGAAGTTGTAAATGAATTAAAATATAATTCCAAGTTTTATTTTCACATAGTAGGTAATGGCTCTATGAAAGAAAAAGTACATAAGGCTTTAGGAGCATTAACTAATGTATCTTTTTATGATAAGATTTTTGGATTGAATCAATATATAGGAGATTTTGATTATTTATTTATGCCCTCAAATCACGAAGGGCTTGCTTTAATGCCTATCGAAGCAAGTTTAGCACACACACCAACCATTATCAATAACTGCCCCGGTTTAAAAGATACACTTCCGGAGAAATGGCCTTTGAAAGTAAATAACAATAATGTTACTGATTTTGTCCAATTAATCTTATCACTTGAAAACACAACACATTATGAAGAATATGTGAATATAGCATACGAGTATGCAAAAACAAATTTCTCTATTGAGAAAATGCAATATGAATATGAACAAATATACGAAAAACATGACAAATAAAAAGATTTTATTTATCCTTCATCTGCCCCCACCTGTACATGGTGCATCTATGGTGGGGAAGTACATACATGATAGTGAAGTTATAAATAACACTTTTGACTGTCACTATTTAAATCTTGCATTAGCAAAAGACCTAAACGACATAGGAAAAGGTGGCATGAGAAAGCTGAAAGATTTCTATAAACAGCTGAAACAAGTCAGACTACTAATAAAATCTATAAAACCACAACAATGTTACGTGACCCCTAATGCAAAAGGTGGTGCATTCTACAAAGATTTTCTTGTAGTTATGCTCTTAAAAATAATGCGACAAAACGTAGTTGTTCACTACCATAACAAAGGCGTTGCAACAAGACAAAACAGATGTTTGGATAACTTATTATACAAAATGTTCTTCAAAAATCTGAAAGTTATCCTGTTATCAGAGAATTTATATCAAGACATAAAGAAATATGTAAAGTATAAAGATGTCTATATCTGCCCTAACGGAATACCTATTCACGAAAATCTACCTACAGTTCCTCAAAAAGAATTCAATATTCTATTTCTATCAAATATGATGAAAGAAAAAGGTGTGTGGGATTTATTAGAGGCATGTGCGATATTAAAGAAAAAAGGGAAACCTATAAAATGCCATTTTGTAGGGAAATGGAGTGATATCAAAGAAGAGCAGTTTATAGATGAAATTAACAAAAGGGAACTCACAGAATACGTATTTGCTCATGGAGCTAAATACGGTAATGAGAAAGATGTATTCCTACAAAAAACAGATGTATTTGTATTCCCCACCTATTACAATAACGAATGTTTCCCATTGGTATTGTTAGAAGCAATGGAACAAGGCCTTCCTTGTATCAGCACTAATGAAGGCGGTATTCCTTCCATTATAGAAAACGAGAAAACCGGATATATAATAGAAAAGCATTCGCCCCAAATAATTGCTGAAAAAATAGAGTATTTAATGGAACATCCCCAGCAATGTGCCAACATGGGAAAAGCAGGAAGAAAAAAGTTTCTTAACGAATTCACTCTAGACAAATTCGAAGCACGAATAAAAAATATTTTAGAAGATTGTATAATCACAGCATAACATTTCAGTGAAAAAAAGATTATTTGATATACACCCTTGTGTAACCACTCATCATATCGGACAAAAATATATTTTACTAACCAACAAAGATACTAATACAGATCTCACCCAAATTGCCGTAACCCGACTAAAAGCCGGAGAAATGGCAAAAGAACACTTGCATCCTACCATGGAAGAATTCTTCCTGTTTCAAAAAGGAGATGCAATTATGACAGTTGGTGAAGAACAGATAGCATGTAGCAGTGGAGACTTTATCAGCATACCTGCCAATACCCCGCATTCTTTAAAAGCAATTACGGACATTGAAATCATAACCATAGGTTGTGCTATTCATTGATATAAACATACATTATCAAAATTTACTATTAAAAAGAGATGGAAAATCATATTGTAATCATGGCAGGTGGCATCGGAAGCCGATTCTGGCCGATGAGTACACCTGAATATCCCAAACAGTTTATTGATGTAATGGGATGCGGAAAGTCACTGATACAACTTACCGTAGAGCGATTTGCACCGCTATGCCCAATGGAAAACTTTTGGGTAGTGACCAGTGAGAAATATACGGATATTGTAAAAGAACAGTTGCCCGATTTGCCCGAATGCAACATCCTGGCAGAACCGACTGCCCGCAATACAGCACCCTGCATTGCCTACGCCTGCTGGAAGATAAAGAAACAGCATCCGCAGGCAAATATCGTAGTAACTCCGTCGGATGCGCTGGTGATAAACACCGGTGAGTTTCAACGGGTAATGCGCTGTGCACTCGATTTTACCGCCACAAACAATTCCATTGTAACGATAGGCATCAAACCCAGCCGTCCGGAAACCGGATACGGCTATATACAGGCTGCAGAACAGATTAGCGGTACTGAAATATACAAGGTAGACGCCTTCAAAGAAAAGCCGGATGTGAAGACTGCCAAAGAATACGTAGCCCACGGCAGCTACTTTTGGAATGCCGGCATTTTTGTGTGGAACGTGGATACCATAACCGATGCCATACGCAAGTTTACTCCGGACCTGGGTGCTATTATGGACGAAATGAGCCGGGATTTCTACACAGTACAAGAGGCCGACACTGTAGAAAGACTCTTCCCCACCTGTGAGAAAATATCCATAGACTACGCTGTAATGGAGAAAGCGGAAAGCATCTATACGCTGCCTGCCGAATTCGGCTGGAGTGATTTGGGTAGCTGGGGTTCGCTAAGAACCCTGCTGCCGCAGGACGAACACGGAAATGCAGGTGTGGGGAATGACATCAGCCTGCACAACTGCCGTAACTGTATTATACACACTTCCGGAGAGAAACAAGTAGTAGTGGAAGGACTGGACGGCTATATCATTGCCGAACGGAACGGTGCACTGCTGGTATGTAGCTTGAAAGAAGAACAAAATATTAAACGTTTTACCCTAAAACAAAATTAGTTATGAAAAGAAATTCAAAAATGTTTCTGTTTATAGTCATGCTACTATTAACAGGAAGCAGCTGTTTTTTAATGACCAGCTGCCAAAAAGATTATGACGGTCAATTGGAAATCATACGTAACCAACTGAAAGCGGGAGAAAACAGTTACACCGAACTTAAGGAGCAGATAACCAGTCTTGAAGAAAGGGTTACCACTATCGAAAAGCAAATAGAGGATTTACAGAACGGAAACAATGGAGGCGGTTGCGATGTCGATTGCGAAGCACAGCTGAAAGAACTGAAAGAGGCATTGGAAACCGCCAAGACCGAACTGCAAGATAAGATTAATGATTTGAACGATAAAATAAAAGGGCTGCAAGACCAGATAGATAACATAACCGGTAATCAAGGCATTACCGATGAGGAACTAGCTGAAAAGTTAACAGAACTGGAAAACAAATTTCAGGGACTGCTTGATACGCTGGAAAAAGATTTGACTGGCAAAATCAATACATTGGAAAACAATATCAACGATTTACAAAGTCAGATTGATGAATTGAAGGACAAGATCGATGAACTTGCCAATCGCATCAAAAAGATGGATATTATTCCAGACTTCAACAACCAAAGCGTTCTTCTGATACAAGATGGCAACAAGTATACCCTGAAAATTAATGTAAAAGTGATGCCTGCATCGGTAATAGATGAAATGATAGAGCAAAAAGATGTTATTTCAATAGACAGCCGAAAAGTGACTCCCGTGACACGAAGTGCGGAAGCAGGTCCGGAGTTTACCGTAGAAAAAGTAGAGAAATATGATGAAGCAACATTGACGGTAACAGCTTCTGCCACAGAAGTGGAAGGATTGCCAAGTTCTGTTGCCAAAGATTTAGCATGTCAGGTAGCCGTTGTATTCAATGAAAACGCAACAGACGGAAACAGTTGCCAGAGTGGATATTATGGAGTACGCTTCTCTCCTGGAAAAGTAGTGGATGGTAACAAGGATTATGATTTCTTTCAAGGTAATACTAAGGTAAATGTTGCCACAGGTCTGGACTTAAGCAACTTTAATGACATTACCTACCAACGTAACATCCTTGCTGATGTAGAAGACTTAGGAAACGAGTTGGTAGAAATCAAAGAGACACAAAAAATACTTAAAGGCGATGATGTAAAGGCAAGTCCCAAAAATGACGGAGCCAAAAAGTTGAATGTAACATATTCTCTCGGAGTTATTTATGATGAGAGTGGAAAACCCGCCAGTGATATGAACAGCTATATAGAAATAACAACTGACGGAAGAATACTCATGAAACAGCATCTGAATCCGGGAAATGGAATTACTTCCATTGAGGGATACAGAGTAATCGTACAGTTGCAGGCTAACCAAGATGGATATTTCTACGGAAAACCGGCATATGTCTGCATCGAACTGCTAAAGAAATAACCGATTCAGTCACTTAAAAAGTACAGTATTATGAAATTGTTACAGAATATAGCAGCCGCTTCATGCCTTATATTCTTATCCGGCATGAATGCTTCGGCTCAAGAAACAATAAAAGTGGATGATCCCTGGAAGGATTATCCCAGCAAAAAAGCTTTGTACAATGATTACTCACGGTGGAGCATAGGTATTAACGGCGGTGTTCCGTTTTTTGCAGGAGACTTCCGTTCCGTAACCAAAGGTAACGGTTATTGGGGCGGAATGGTAGGACTGCAAGGCGGATACCAGTTCAATCCGTTGTTCGGCATACGGCTGTCTGTGGACTATGCCGCCAACAAAGCCGGTTCGCGAGATTATGAAGACGACTTCATCCTCATGCCGAATGCGGAAACCTATTACAATGTAGATTTTCCGGAAGGAGCCAAATACTACAAAGAGCTGCGTAGTGACATCAGGATGTGGAACTTCGGACTGAATTTTGAAGTGAATATGTTTAACCTGTTCCGACGCAGCGATGGCAATCGCCGATGGGCATTACTGGTAGCTCCGGGTATATACATGCAGAAATTCTCAACCGAAGTGGAAGAAAAAGGCAGTGGAAACCGGTTTGCGGATAAGCAGAGCAACAAAGTCAATCTGGGACTGGGCGGAGATGTAGCATTGCGTTACCGCATCAACAAACATCTGGACGCCCAGTTGAAAGGCGGCATGATGTGGATTAACAACAACAAATTTGACGGCATCAAAACCATCTGCAACTGCAAGAGAAATACGATGTTTACCGCACAAGTGGGTCTGGTATGGAAAATAGGCAATGGAAAAAGCGGAAAGAAAGACAACATCATGTACGCTCCGGGCTATCTGCCTATGTGGAAGCGCGCTACAAAGACCGTTACGAAAGTGGTGCACGATACTATCTACATCGAACAGAAAGTGCTTGAAAAATCTCCGGAAGTAGTGGTATGCAAAGGTTTCCCGAAAGACTTGCCCGCCGTATACTTTGAACGCGGAAAGTGGAAACTGGATACGGACAAGTATGCACGCGAACTCTTCACCATTGCCAAAACACTGAAAGAGAATCCGGAAGTACAGATTGACATCTGCGGCTATGCCGACCATACGGGCGGAGAAGCCATAAACAAGAAGGTGACGCTGAAACGCGCCGAAGCCTTGAAGAAGTTCCTCGTGAAAGTGGGTATAGAACCTGAAAGACTGCATACGTATGGTCTGGGCAAGGATATGACCATTGAAAAGGAACTGCGCTACACCGAAAAGGCACGCCGCGGCGAAGTGAAAGAAAAAGATAAAGAATAATCATACGTGATAAATTATGTTGGAAAAAGACGCTAAGATTTTTGTAGCAGGCCATCACGGACTGGTGGGTTCCGCCATCTGGAACAACCTGCTGCAAAGAGGATATACTAATCTGACAGGTCGCTCCCACAAGGAGCTGGACCTGTTGGATGGAGTTGCTGTAAAGAAATTCTTCGATGAAGAGAAACCGGATGCCGTGGTATTGGCTGCCGCCCATGTGGGCGGCATCATGGCCAATCTGCAATATAGGGCGGACTTCATCTACCGGAACTTACAGATACAGCAGAATGTGATTGGTGAAAGTTTCAGACACGGAGTGAAGAAGCTGCTCTTCCTGGGCAGTACCTGCATCTATCCGCGTGAAGCTCCGCAGCCGATGAAAGAGGAAGTGCTGCTGACATCGCCGTTGGAATATACCAACGAACCGTATGCCATTGCCAAGATTGCCGGACTGAAAATGTGCGAAAGCTTCAACCTGCAATACGGCACGAACTACATAGCGGTGATGCCTACCAACCTGTATGGACCCAACGATAACTTCCACCTGGAAAACAGCCATGTGCTGCCCGCCATGATACGTAAGATTTACCTTGCCAAATGCCTGAACGAAGGCAACTGGGATGCCGTACGCAAGGATATAGACCTGCGCCCGGTAGAGGGTGTGAACGGAAGCTGCACCGATGAGGAGATACTGGCAAAGCTGGCAAAATTCGGTATTACGCCGGAAGCCGTTACGCTGTGGGGCACGGGCAAGCCGCTGCGCGAATTCCTCTGGAGCGAAGAAATGGCGGATGCCAGCGTACATGTGTTGCTGAACGTAGACTTCAAGGATACGTATGCGGCAGGTTCGAAAGAGATACGCAACTGCCACATTAACGTGGGAACCGGAAAGGAACTCAGCATCAGGGAAGTGGCGGAAAAAATCATGGCGGAAATCGGCTTCAAGGGCGAACTGAGATGGGATGCAAGCAAACCGGACGGCACGCTGCGCAAGCTGACGGATGTAACCAAACTGCACAACCTGGGATGGCATCATAAGGTGGAGATAGACGAAGGTATACATCGGTTGTACGAATGGTACCTGAAAGGTATCTGCATCAATCACCGGACAGATTGAGAAAAGCCAGGAAAAAGATGATAAATTTATACATTTTTCATTTTTTTCTTGGCTATCAAATACATTTGACTTAATTTTGCCGGAGAAATATTCCTTATTATTATCTGCCTGTCCGTAACAACCGCTTATGTGACAGGCAGTAGCGTAGCGTACTCTACGGCAAATATTCCTTATCATACATGTTAAGACTGAAAACAATTTCACTGCTGGGACACCCGGGTGAACTTGACACGTTGCCGGAAGGCAAACTGCTGATTAACACCATCAATGCACATTCTTACAATACCGCACGGAAAGACGCCGCTTTTGCCGAAGCGCTGCTGAAAGGCGATGCGCTGATTCCGGACGGAGCGAGTATCGTACTGGCATTCAAACTGCTGCGGCATGAGAAGATAGAGCGCATTGCCGGATGGGACCTGTTTCAGTACGAAATGAAAAAACTGAACGCGAAAGGCGGTACTTGCTTCTTCTTAGGTAGCAGCGAAGGTACTTTACAGAAAATAAAGGCCAAAGCCGCCGGGTTGTATCCTAATATCCGGATAGAGACCTATTCCCCACCCTATAAAGCGGAATTCTCCGAAGAGGATAACCGCCGGATGACAGAAGCGGTGAACCGTGTAACGCCCGATTTGCTATGGGTGGGAATGACTGCCCCCAAACAGGAAAAGTGGGCATACGCACATCTGAAAGAGCTGGATGTAAAAGGTCCGATCGGCACCATCGGTGCTGTGTTCGACTTCTTTGCGGGAAATATACAGCGCGCCCCCTTATGGTGGCAAGAACACAGTCTTGAATGGCTTTACCGGCTCATAAAGGAACCCAAGAGAATGTGGAAAAGATATATCATAGGCAATACCATCTTCCTGGGACACTTATTAAAAGAGAAAATATCAAATTAATAAAATACACAAAATGAAAAAAGTAGCATTAATTTCCGGTATCACCGGACAGGACGGTTCGTTCCTCGCAGAATTTTTGATTGACAAAGGTTATGAAGTTCACGGTATATTGCGCCGCTCATCTTCGTTCAATACCGGACGTATCGAACATCTGTACCTGGATGAATGGGTACGCGACATGAAGAAAGACCGCCTGGTGAACCTGCACTACGGAGATATGACGGACAGCAGCTCGCTCATCCGCATCATACAGCAGGTGCAGCCGGATGAAATTTATAATCTTGCCGCACAGAGCCACGTGAAAGTTTCGTTCGATGTACCCGAATATACGGCGGAAGCCGATGCGGTAGGTACGCTGCGTATGCTGGAAGCCGTGCGCATTTTGGGCATGGAGAAGAAGACAAGAATTTATCAGGCATCTACTTCGGAACTGTTCGGTAAGGTGCAGGAAGTGCCGCAGAAGGAAACGACTCCGTTCTATCCGCGCAGCCCGTATGGCGTAGCCAAACAGTATGGTTTCTGGATTACGAAGAACTACCGCGAAAGCTATGACATGTATGCCGTGAACGGTATCCTCTTTAACCATGAGAGCGAACGCCGCGGCGAGACTTTCGTTACACGCAAGATTACATTGGCTGCCGCACGCATTGCACAAGGATTCCAGGACAAGCTGTATCTGGGTAATCTGGATGCACGCCGCGACTGGGGATATGCCAAAGACTATGTGGAATGTATGTGGCTTATCCTGCAACACGATACGCCGGAAGACTTCGTTATCGCCACCGGAGAGATGCATACCGTACGCGAGTTTGCCACACTTGCCTTTAAGGAAGCCGGCATAGAACTGCGCTGGGAAGGCGAAGGCGTGAACGAGAAAGGTATCGATGTGAAAACAGGAAAGGCAGTGGTGGAAGTGGATCCGAAATATTTCCGCCCCTGCGAAGTGGAACAACTGCTGGGTGACCCCACTAAAGCCAAGACGCTGCTGGGTTGGAACCCGACAAAGACCAGCTTCCCGGAACTTGTAAGAATCATGGTGGAACATGATATGAAGTTCGCGAAAAAGCTGTACCTGAAAGCCCAAATGGCAGAATAACAATTACTTCGAAATAATGAAACATTTTTTTAGTCTAAGACCTTGGATACTGGCAGCGGTAGTTCTTGCTTCGGCAGGGACTACCGTTGCCGCACAAGGCAAAATGGAGGCCTATCCGGCCAATGAGAAATGGTTTGTAAGCGGTTCGGTAGGAGCCGGAGTATACGTAGGCGACTATGACATGCATGCACAGTTCGGAAACCGCATTTCCATTACGGGTGACGTAAGCGGCGGTAAATGGATTACCCCCGTATTAGGCGCCAGATTGCAGATAAGCGGAATGCACGCTTCGGGCGAAGCCATGAACGGAAGCAGCGAATCGTGGAATTTCATGATGTATCATGCCGACATCATGGTGGACGTGCTGAACTGGTGGTGCGGTGTGAACGAAGAACGTACATACAGCCTCATTCCGCTGGTGGGCGGCGGTGTGGCCAACGCTCCCGGACTGAATACCACCACAGGAGTGCTTACCGTAGGTGTGCTGAACCGCTTTAAGGTATCGGAACATCTGGACATCAATGTCGAGATAAAAGGTAATCTCGTAGGGGACAAGCTGGACGGATGCGCCAGCGGAAAGAAAGGGGAAGGTGCAGCCGCACTGACTGCCGGACTGACCTACAACTTCTGATATACAGAATATAGAACTAAACATTGACAACTGATGACAAATAGGACAAAGGTACTGTTTCTGTTTCTGGCGATGCTGGGCGCGATAAGCGTCCGAGCATACGCCCAACAGAAAACCTCCGAAAAGATTTCGCCCAAAGAACGGTGGGCGTTTGAAACCAATGCAATGGACTGGCTGTTGCTGTTGCCGAATGCCAAAGTGGAATTTGACCTTTCAAGTTCTACCGACAACCGGTGGGTAGTGGGCATAGGCGCCAAATGGAACGGCAATGCCAAAATCAGTATGAACGAACGCATACAGATGAAAATCAACGATTACAGACTGGAAGTGAAAAGATATGCCAAACCTTCCTTTACCGTAAAGACGGGACAGTCCAGAATACCCAAGTTCTGGCGTACCTACTACTGGGGCTTCTATGCCGGATACAGCAAGTTTGCCGGAGCATGGGGCAAAGGCATCGCCGGCGATATGTTCCATGCCGGACTGACCGGCGGATGGCAGCTGCCCGTATACAAATGCAAACAGGGCGCAATAGACCTGGATCTGGGTCTGAGCGTGGGAGCAGCCTATGCCGAATATGACAAATATAAATATGAAGATAACCACCTGATACGTACAAAGAGCAGAGACAGGCATTTCCTGCCCTACCCCGTAGTGAGCGATATACGCGTAGGATTCGTGTACCGCTTCAGCTCTATCAGAAACAAGTACAGTCAAAGACAAAAATAAGAGATTCGTATGACAAAAGATTGTAAAAAGAAAAGTATATGGGCGAGGCTGATAGTGATAGCTGTACTGGCATGCACGGCAAGTAATGCGCAGGCACAGCTCATTGCCGGAAGAACAAACGCACTGCTTTGGGGAAACCTGACTCCGAACTTCTCGCTGGAACTGGTGACATCGAACCGGACCAGCGTTATGGCGGGAGCTTTCTACAGCCTTGACCAGAACCCGCTGGATTGCAGCATCAAAGGTGCGGAAGCGCAAGTGAGATACTGGGTGAGCGGACGGGCAATGGTGCAGAGCTTCATAGGCCTGGGCATACAGGGCATGAGGTATGACGCCACGTTCTCGGATACACACCACTTCGGCGATGCCGTAGGCCCGGGAATGGTGTACGGATATGTACTGCCGCTGGGCAAACGCTTCAACATAGAATTCAGCGCCGGAATATCACTGATGTGGTACAGGGAGAAACGCTACGAGAAGGGATTGCCCGAACCGGGAGACTACAACACCACCGGACACAAGGTGATGCCCATGGGACTGGGAATTTCGTGTACTTACATTTTTAAATAATACGGAGAATGATTACTGAAAGATTGAAAATATGGATCCTGCTTCTGGTTGTGGCGGGATGCGGTACCGGCACTGCCCTGGCGCAGAAAATGGTGAAGGTATCGGGTACCGTATATAACATTGCCGAAAACCGGAAAGTGCCTTTCTCGGACGTGACGGTGGATGTGTATGCCGCCAAGACCGTAGCCGTGGGCGAGGATATGAAGAAGATACTGGACAGTAACGACCAGGAGAAAACATTGCTGCTGGACCAGGAAGGGAAAACGACCACCGACGAGAACGGGTATTATGAAATACTGGTTCCGGACAACGGTGCGCTGATTTTCAAAGTGGGACTCTCGCCCTCGGTATTGAAGGAAGTGAGACATCAGATGAAAATAGATGTGAGCATCGACGAGGGAGTGATGCTGGAGAGTGTGACCGTAACCGCCATGCGGCTGGTTCTGAAACCGGAACCGAAAGCGCCGAAGATGATCGGAAACATGCTGATTCCGTACAATACCTTCAAACTGCCTCCTTACTTCGGCAACCGCTTCTCGCGACTGATTATACAGCCGTACGTACTGGACTGCGAAACAAACGATACGGTAACCTTTGCACGCCCGTCCGTATACGACGGCAAGGAATATGCCCTGACGCAGGAACGCAAAATGGGCTATGACATGGACCGTGACCCGCTGCGTCCGTACATCAAAGCGGAAGCGCTGACTACAAGGGCCATGAACCTGGACTGGACGGATACCATCATCGTGCCCGACCCCAACCGGAACTACAGTTGCTTTGCCATCGTGAACCTGGAAGATTACAGCGCATCGAACTCCAGAACGTACCAAATCAATACGTGCCAGACCAAACGCCCGATGAAGTTCCTGCAATACAACCTCTTCTCGGAGCAGATGGATCCGTTGCAGCACAAGGAAAGGGCACAGATAGAGAAAAGAAATACGTCGGACAAGATACAACTGTCTTTCCTCATCAACTCCGACCAACTGACGGACACGCCCGAAAATGCGCAAAGCCTTGCCATGCTGAGAAACAAGCTGAAAGAGATAGCCGAATCTCCGGGTACGGTATTGAAGGAGTTCCACGTAATAGGTACGGCTTCTCCGGACGGTCATTACAACAGTAACCTGAACCTTGCCGAAAGACGTGTACGAAAGATAGAACAGGAAATTACATCTGCACTGCCACGATATATTCTGGAGCGTGTTTACCGCAACCCGCATGCCGAAGTGGCTTCGTGGGAAGAAGTGGTGAAACTGCTGGAACGCGACGGCAAAAGCACGGAAGCCGGCAAGGTGAAAGAAATTCTGGCAAAGAACAAAGGCATAGAGGCACAAGGCAGAGCGCTGAAACAGCTTGACTGGTATCCCACCGTCATCGTGCCTTATCTGGACGAACTCCGCGTGGTGAACTATAACTGCCTCTACGAGATATACCGCGAACCGAATGACGAGGAAGTCATGGCACAATACAGGGAAAAAGGGCTGAAAGGCAGCTACACACGTTATGAGTACTGGAAGCTGTTCCAACTGATAACCGATGAAAAGGAACTGGAAGCTCTGTACCGCCGTGCCTACGAGGAATCACTGGAACAAAAGCATCCGTGGGCGCTTGCCGGCAACAACCTGGCGGCTTCTTACCTGGAGAGGGATACCGTGGATACTTCCATACTGGAACCGCTGATAGACCTGAGCATCCACTCCACCGACTATTCGCGCATGAATGCCGACGGAAGCCGTACGGAAATCGTGAACCGGCTGGAAGTGGTGACCAACCAACTGTGCATGTACATCAAGAAGGGAGACTTCGAGCACGCCAGCGTATTGGTGAAGATTCTGCCGGAGGACAGCAAATTCGACCTGCTGAAAGCCTATACATGGGCTTTGGGCGGCTACTTCCAGGGCGGAACGACTCCGGAAGAGAAAGAACGTGCACACAAGACTTTTGAAACCATCAAGGCTTCATCGCCCCAGAACGAAGTGGTGATGTACATGGCGCTGGATAACCGCGCCGGCAACGCTGCCGCCAAGGCTTCACTTGCCAAACTGCCGCAGGACAGCGCACTGACCTGGTATTTCAAAGCTACCTTGTCTGCCAGAGAGGGTGAGATAGAGTTCATGAATACGGTGATTGCCCTGTCCGAATGTTTCAAACGCGACAAGAGCTTCGTGGCTACCGCACAAAACGACGGTGAATTTAACGAGGATATCATACAGGCAGCTATGGATATGTCTAACCTATAACCATAATAAGGATTGAAAATGAAATTGAAATATATGATTCCGGCACTGTGCATCTGCACATGTACGGCAATGCCGGAAATGCTCCATGCGCAGGACGACAGCCTGAAGAAGGACAGCACCGGAAGGCCTTTCAATGCAATGGACTATGTATTGCAGAAACGGTATATCCCGCAGGGAAGAGAAGTGAACAACAGCCAGCCGGGCAAGAATTTCTCCCTGTCGGTAATGGGCGGTGTGAACAAACTGAGGGGCAGTTCTTCACTGCCGGCATGGTTCAACGGCGGTATTGCCCTGACTAAGGATGTAAGTTCATTCAACTCCTACCGGGTGTCTCTGCTGGGCGGCTTCAACGATGAGCTGAAACAGGGCGGCATCGAGCTGGACCACCTGTTCAACCTGTCCGATTATATCGGCGGGTACAAAAGCGGCGCACACATCAGCCTGTATACCGTATTGGGTATAGGCGGCTATGTGAGCAAACGCGACGGTATGGATGCCAAGATAGCCGGCGGAGTGCACGGCGGCTTGCAGGCACGCTATCATCTGTCGGGAAACTGGGATTGGTATGTGGAACCCAAACTATACCTCTATACCGACGGAATAGACGGTGCGGACTGCCCCAAACGGTATGACGTGGGATATGGCGTGTACACCGGACTGACCTACCGCTTTACCGGTCTTCCCATCAGGATGAAATCGGAAGATATGGGCGATAATATGTTTATAGAAGCGGCTATCGGTACGCAGGGTGATTTCGGAAAGCCCGTGCGCAACAATCTGCCGGCGCTGCAACCGTTGGGTCCTGCCGCTTCACTGGCGATAGGTAAATGGTTCATGCCGCTGGGATGGCGCATCAGTGGTTTCGGCGGCTTCCACTATACCTTCAATTCGGACAAGTTCAAAAGCGAAGAAGCCTATGCAGGCGGCAGAGCGGAAGTGCTGGTGAACCTGAATACGCTGGTTTCGCCGAGTGTGGACGATCCGAGACTGGAAGTGAACCTTTCCGCCGGCTACGAATTCGGAGCACTGGCGCACAGAAGCAGCGACTATGCCAAGAAGCTCCGTACATTCCACGGTCCTACGGGGTCTATGCAACTGGTATATTTCCTGTCAGACCAAATCGGTATCACGGGTGAGGCGCGATACAGCAAGAGCTTCTATACGCAACCGTTCAAGAGCGGCATCACACAGGACAGACACATGCAGAATGTAGGCGTGATGTTCGGTGTGCAGTACCGTAGAAGAAAGGCCGACTTCGATGCCAGACGCGGCTTCTTCCAGCCTTATAACTTTGCGTATGCCACCGTGGGAACCAACTTCCCCATGCGCACCGCAGGTGTGAAGATGAAGGATCTTCCCGATATGCTGGGACAACAGATAAGCCTGGGTGTGGGACGCCAGTACACGCCGCTGTCTGCCGTAAGAGGAAGCATCGAGATTGGGCGGTATGCTTATCAGCATGGGGGTGTGTATCCGCTGTCTGTCACCGCCGACTACATGCTGAACCTTACCAACATGATAGGCAATTATAGCGAAAACCGCATATTCGACCTCAACGCCTTTGCCGGTATCGTCTATACGCACCACGAAATGGAAGACAAGAACTACTTCGGCATCCAGGGCGGTCTGCAACAGAGCTTCAAGCTGAACGACCGCTGGAACATCTTTGCGGAAGAGTATCTGAGAGGTTATAACGGCAAGATTACTCCTTCGGCACGTGCATATGCAAGCGGAGAATATACGTTTATCTTAGGAGCTTCCATAGGAACAAGTTACCGTTTTTAAAGCAATACATAAGCATCATGACTATCGCCATTGATTTTGACGGCACAATCGTAGAGCACCGTTACCCTAAAATAGGGAACGAAATCCCTTTTGCCACCGATACGCTGAAGATGCTGATTAAAGACCGCCACCGCCTGATACTGTGGACCGTACGTGAAGGAAAGCTGCTGGACGAGGCCGTGGAATGGTGCAGGGAACGGGGCGTGGAGTTTTATGCCGTCAACCGGGACTATCCCGAAGAGGATGCCGCCCATCACGGCTTCTCGCGCAAGGTGAAAGCGGACCTCTTCATTGACGACCGCAACCTGGGCGGCCTGCCCGACTGGGGAGACATCTACCGCATGGTTCAGGAGAAGCTGACGTATGAGGAGTTGTATCGCGATACCGATAAAACTCCGCAACAAAAGAGAGGCGGTTTCTGGAGCCTGTTCAGGAAATAATCCTTTTTTGATATATATCAAACAGTACCTTAAAATAACTCTTTAAATTTGCAACGTCATTTAGAAAACGATAGAGTAAATTAGTTTTTGAAAGAGAAAGGTTAGTTTTTTAGGGTACACTAAAAAAATACCGGGCAGCACACGGAGCACAGGAAAAGATTCCTGCCGTAGCTGTCCGGTTTTTTATTTGCTTGCCGGAACCGGGAGGTTGCCGATATTACTGTTTCCGGTATTCCTTGGGCGAAAAGCCGGTGTGATGCTTGAAGTATTTGCCGAAGAAAGACTGATTGGCAAAGTGCAGCTCGTCGGCTATCTCCTGAATGCTCTGCTCGGAGGATTTCAGCATGGCTTTCGCTTCCAGAATCACGAGACTGTCAATCCACTCGCCCGCCGTCTTTCCGCTCACCTCTTTCACCACGGTAGAGAGGTGCTTGGGCGTAAGGAACATCTTGTCGGCGTAAAAGGACACGCTCCTCTCCTCTTTGTAAAACTCGTACACGTACCGGATGAAGCGTTCGAACAAATCTTCCTTGCGGCTTTTGGGAGTGCGCTCCTTCACGGCATGTCCCTGATAGATGTCGTATATCTCGTAGAACAGCGCCATCAACAATCCCTGCGTAATCTCCTTGCGGTAGGGATTGTCCTTCAGCTTCACCTTACTCCACAGGAAAGAGTGATATTCCTCGAACGCCTGCAACTCGTTGGCAGTGACAGCGATGCAAGGCCGCTCCTTTATCATGAAGAACATGGGAAACAGTTGCTGCATCGTGGGTATCACCAGGTCCATGAAGTCGCGGGACACGGCTATGAAGCTGCCTGAAAAATCATCGGAACGCTCGCCCTGCTGCACAATCTGCTCGGGCAGGATGATGCAAAGCATTCCTTCACGCATTTCATAATCCCGCAAGTTGATATTCAGCTTGCACCAGCCTTTCCGGCAGACGGCAAAGCAGGCAGCGTTCAGACGCGTTGGATATGGCGTGAAAGGGATGTCCCTTATATCATCGAAAATAGCGAAATCATTGCCGATAAAGTCAATCATGGGCAGGTGTTGTATACCGGAGATATCAACGTTGCGTATCTGTTTTGTATTCATTATTCATGCGCTTTGCCGGCAAATATAGGATTATTCACGGAATTATTGGTTTAAAAATCGTGAATGTTATCCTAATTCATTATTTTAAAGCCGATGAAGAACGTACGCGGCTGCGTGGGACCGTAGAAATAACCGGCATCGCGGAACTCGCCCTTATCCAAGTCTTTCTGGAAGCTGTTGAATATATTCTGCACACCGGTGTTCAGTTGGAACTTGATATGGTCGTGCAGCACGAAGGTATAGTTGAGCTTCAGGTTGAGGTCGAAGAACTGGGGCGTGGTCTCCATGCGGTCTTCCGCGATGTATCCGGCATAGTGCGGTACAATCATCTTGCCCGTATACGTGCCGGAGAGGGAGAAGTCGAAATTCTTCAGCGGAGCGGACGAGAAGGTGAAGTAGCCGTAATAGTCGGGCGTGCGGGGCATGCGCTTGGTGGTCAGGTCCTTGCCGTCCACCTGTGTCCAGACTTCCTCGCGGGTGTAGCGGCTGCGCTGCGCGGTAAAGCCCAACTGGAGCTGCGCTTCCTTGCCGTGGGCAATCTTGGCGTCGAGGTTGGCGCCGTACACGCGGGCGCCGTTGCCGTTGCGGCGTTCCTTGATTACATCGCCCACATCGTTTTTACCGATGTCCTCGAGCACGAATACGTGGCGCAGGTCGGTATAGAAACCCTCTACAAGGATGTTTGCCTGCCAGTGTCCCAGGTGGGCGGTCCAGTCCACCGAGCCGCTGTAACTGTTGGAACGCTCCTCGCGCAGGTTGTCCGCCAGCTTGATTTGCACGCCTTCGCCGCCTACTGCGGTGACGTGCAGGTCTTCATCGTAGGCCTGCGGGGCGCGGAAACCGGTGGAGTACGTCAGGCGCGCCTGGAAGTCCTCGGTAGGCTTATAAAGCAGGTTGACGCGGGGACTGAATATCAGTTTGTCTATCAGGTTGTGCTTGTCCAGGCGGGCGCCGACGAGCATGGTCAGTACGTTCATCTTCCACTCGTTCTGCACGAAGGCGCTGGCGATGCGTACATCCTGCTGCATATCGCGGTGATAGCCCGTCATGACATCGTGCAGGGAGTTGTTCTGATACTCCAGCCCGCCCGTGAAGGTGGCGGGAGCGAAAAGGCAGTTGTTCATGTTGCCTACGTACATGCCGCCTGCCACCCACGTCAGGTCGTCCGTCTTGCCGTAGGCGTTCATGTCCTTCTGTGCGCCGTAGTAGCTGTTGCGGTCGGTGTGCTGGATAGAGCCGTACAAGGAGATTTTATGCTTATACTCGCGCCAGAAGAGGTCGTAACTCAATCCGCCGCTGTTAATGATGTGCTTGGTCTGCTCGGTGATGTCCGCCTCGTGGGGCTGAAGGTCGAACTTGTTGCCGCCGCGGCGGAACTCGTTGGTGGTGTGATATTCCAGGTTGATGCGGCTGAAATGCGTGGGACGGTAGTAGGCGCGGAAGCCGAAGGTGTTCATGTTCAGCTTGCCCAGTTCGGAGAAACCGTCGCCGTCACGGTCGTACGGATTGCGGTTGCGGTAGCTTTCGTAGAGGGCGATGCCGTAGGAGTTGTCTTTGGCCACCAGGGATACGTTCCCACCCATGTACTGCTCCCAGGACTTGCCGTCCATGTTGGAGAACATGCTCGACACCTGGAAGGAGTTGTTAATGGGGTCTTTGGTGATGATATTGATAGTTCCGCCCACAGCATTGGCGCCGAACAGCGCCGAACCGCCGCCGCGTACCACCTCTACCCTCTCGATCATGTTCACCGGTATCTGCTCCAGCCCATATACCCCGCTCAGCGCACTGATGACGGGACGGCTGTTTATCAGGATTTGCGAGTACGGGCCTTCCAGACCGTTGATACGCACCTGGGGGAAACCGCAGTTCTGGCAGTTGTTCTCCACCCGCAGGCCCGACTGGTAGTTGAGCGTCTTGGCAAGGTCGGTGGAGTTCACCATCTCAAAGAGCTTGGCGCTCATCACGTTCACCACCACGGGGGCGGCCTTGCGGCTCACCTCGTTGCGGTTGGCGGACACCACGACCTCATCGGTCATGAAGCTTTCCTCTTCCATCTGGAAATGCACCACCGCCGTAAAGTCCTTGTTTACTTCAATCGCCTTTTCCTGTGTCTTATAGCCTACGGCGGATACGCGCAACGTATATTTGCCCGCCGGCAGGTTCTTGAACTCGAACTGACCTTCTTCATTGGACACTGTTCCCTGTCCGCTGCCTACAATCAAAACAGTGGCATACGGTATATTCTCTTCCGAACCTTTTACAAGAACATGGCCGGAAATCATGTTGCCTTCCCTGATAGGGTTTGCGGCAACGGCTGCACCGATACCTGCCACAGCAAGCATCAACGCCAATATAATTTGTTTCATTTGAATAATCGCTTTTATTTCAGTTACTTAATGATACCAATTCTGTACCGGTACTTCGTACGGCAAGTACCAAAGGCAGGTACGACGGATACCAAACATTGGTACGGCGAGTACCAAAGATTGGTACATCGAATACCAAGCATCGGTACAACGAATACCTAACGTTGGTATGGAGCATACCAGGCGTTGGTACAACACTATCAAAGGGTAACGGAATAAGGGGGAGCGCGAAGAGAGGGCATCCGACACGCTTTTCCCTTTATGACGGGCGTATCGGTTTCGCTTTCCATCACCTGCAACAGAGAGCGCATCGGGTGTTGCAGCTCGCAGCAGTCCGGCGTGTCCGAACTGAAGTGCGACAGCAGGCCGATGACAATCAGCGAGTCGGTGGAGTGCGAATGCTGGTTATGGAAAGGGTGCGAGTGGGTTATCAGCACCCCGTTGACGTAGTGGACGTGGGTAAACGCCGTTATGCTTGCCTGGTACGCCACGAAGAGCGCCAGCAAGCATAATGCGCATATGGTTCTTTTTATTCCTCTCACGTCTTACGGTTTGTTTCTTGAGTTAGGGACGGCAAAGGTAATACTAATTTCGATTTGTACCAAACAGAAATTCATAATCGCGCTTGGAAGCGGGAACAGCCCACTCCTCCGGAATGAATTTCCACTGGCCGAGCGCACGCGGCTCGATTACCTTCTTCTGCTCGATGTACTGCATCAGGTAATAGCGCAAATCCTTGTCGGTAGAGCTGATGATGCGTTCCTTCAACTCGTCCTGGGAGATGCCCGCACCTTTCGTCAGCAGTTCCCCGCCGCCGTTGCCGCGATAGGAGTTCAGGGCTACCGTGTACATCTTGTCCATGTGGAACGGGGTGCCGTCTGCCATGCTGAGGATGGTTACCTTACTGCCGCACGGCTTCGTGACGTCTACCGTGTAGATGATGCCAGCGGCGGAATCGAAATTGAAGCTGAAATTCTTGAAGGCAGCCCTGTCCGCAGCGCCTTCGCGGGGTTGGTCGCGGAGCAGCAGGATGTGGTCGTCGGGCGAAGTCATGCGGTTGGTCCATAGGTCGTAGGACATTTCCAGGGCATCGTGCACTTCCTTGCCCGAAAGTTTCATGGTGTAGAGCATGTTCTCGTACTTGTAGAGGTTGAACATGTCGTACACGTAAATATCCCCTTCCTTAATCTGCGTGTCGTAGGACAAGGGAGCCGCCAATGAAATCTCGGCGCCACTGATGTCCAGCTGCAAGGTATGGATGAGGTCGATGAAGGCGGAAGAACCGAAATAGGCGGGACGGGTGGAGACCGTCTTCGTGAAGCGTCCGATTCTTTTCGATACGAAATCCTGAATGGTGGCGTACTGCGGCGAGAAACGTTTCATGAATTCACCGCTGATGCCGTAGGGGGCGGTTTCGGTGAGCACGCCGTCAATCTGCTTGTCCGTAACCTTACCGTTGCGCAGGGTCACGGTAATGTCGATGTCGCTCACCACAATGCCGTTGCTGGCGGGGTCCATCACCAGTACGGAGTCGCCTGCCACGTTCTGCACCTTCTTGCATTCGCGGGCGTGGTCGTGGCCCATAAGCACGATGTCGAAGCCCGGAACATTGCGGGCTACGTCCAGCGAGGCATTCTCCCGGTATTTGCCACCCATCAGCAAGGCGTCCTGCCCGGCATGGAACATACCGATTACAATATCGGGACGCTCCTTTTCGCGGATTATCTTCATCCACTTGCGGGCGGTCTCTTCCATGTCGTCAAAACGGAGTCCCCGCCACAGATTCTCGGAGAGCCACACCGGAATGGCGGGCGTTATCATGCCGAGAACGGCAATCTTCACTCCGTCGCGCTCCAGCACCTTGTAGGGCCGGAAGTGGGGTTCGTCCGTAGCGGTATCGATGATGTTGGCGCCCAACACCGGAGCACGGCAGTCGCCTGCCCAACGGTCGAAAACGGCACGTCCCGTCTCTACATCGTGGTTGCCCATATTGGCGGCATCATAGCCCATGAAGTTCAGCATATCGGCGGTTACGTGGAGCGATACCGTGTCGATGTAGTTATAGTAATAGGCGGTGGGCTGGCCTTGCAGGATGTCGCCGTTGTCCAGCAGAATCAGGTTGTCTTTATAGGTTTCGCGCGCTTTCTGCACGAATGCGTGCACGCGTGCCAGGCTTCCGGCGACCTCCCGCTGAAGGATGAAATCGTGGGGATAGAAATTACCGTGGATATCACTGGTCTGTACTATTTTCAGTTTTACTTCTTTATCCTGCGCAGCAACTGCTCCAATCAGCAGGAACATCCACGCAAGACAGCAGGTCAGTCTTTTCATTTCGTTGTTCTGTTAATGTATAAATACCATGTGTAAACAGCGCAAAGATATAATAAAACTCACAAAAAGGCAGTAGGGAAAGATTGTTTTTCGTACTTTTGGCGCTCATTATCAAAAAAAGAAGCTGACATGACACAAATCTTTCACAGCATGATAGCTGCCATTCTCGGCATATCGGAAAAGCAAATCGGGCAGACACTCTCCCTGCTCGACGACGGAGCAACCATCCCGTTCATCAGCCGCTACCGCAAGGAAATGACGGGCGGACTGGACGAAGTGCAGATAGAATCCATCCGTACCCATTACGAAAAACTGAAGGAAACGGCGAAACGGAAGGAGACCATCGTCGCCACCATCCGCGAACAGGGGAAAATGACCCCGGAACTGCAAAAGCGCATTGACGACACGTGGGACAGCACCGCCCTCGAAGACATCTACCTGCCCTACAAGCCCAAACGGAAAACCCGTGCGGAAGCCGCCCGCCAGAAAGGACTCGAACCGCTTGCCACCCTGCTGATGCTCCAGCGCGAGCCTCATCCCGAACAGCGTGCCGCCGCCTTCGTAAAAGGCGATGTAAAGGATGCGGACGATGCCCTGAAAGGCGCACGCGACATCATAGCCGAACAGGTGAGCGAGAACGAACGCGCCCGCAACATGCTGCGGAATACCTTTGCACGCCAAGCCCTGCTGACCGCCAAAGTGATAAAAGGCAAAGAGGAGGAAGGCGCCAAATACCGGGATTACTTCGACTGTTCGGAACCCCTGAAGCGATGCAGCTCGCACCGCCTGCTTGCCATCCGCCGCGCCGAAGCGGAAGGTCTGCTCAAAGTGAGTATCAGCCCCAACGACGAAGAGTGTGTGGAACGGCTGGAACGGCAGTTTGTACAAAGTAACAACGCCTGCGGGAAGCAGGTAGCGGAAGCCGTGCAGGATGCCTACAAGCGTCTGTTGAAACCGTCCATCGAGACCGAGTTTGCCGCGCAAAGCAAGGAGCGTGCCGACGATGAAGCCATCCGCGTCTTTGCGGAAAACCTGCGGCAGTTGCTGCTGGCATCGCCCCTGGGGCAGAAAAGGGTGATGGGAATAGACCCCGGATTCCGCACCGGCTGTAAGGTGGTGTGCCTGGATGCGCAGGGCAACCTGCTGCACAACGAGAATATCTACCCGCATCCGCCGGTGAACCAAAGCAAAGAGGCGTTTGCCAAACTGCAGAAGATGATAGAGGCCTATAAGGTGGAAGCCATCGCCGTGGGCAACGGCACTGCCAGCCGCGAGACGGAAGATTTCCTGAAACGGCAGACGTTCAACCGGGAAGTGCAGATTTTCATTGTCAGCGAGCAGGGTGCATCCATCTACTCCGCTTCCAAGATAGCCAGGGATGAGTTTCCGGAATATGATGTAACGGTGCGCGGCGCCGTATCCATCGCCCGCCGGCTTATGGACCCGCTGGCGGAGCTTGTCAAGATAGACCCGAAGTCCATCGGTGTGGGGCAATACCAGCACGACGTAGACCAAAGCAAGCTGAAGAAATCCCTCGACCAGACTGTGGAGAACTGTGTAAACCTGGTCGGCGTAAACCTGAATACGGCAAGCAGCCATCTGCTGACGTATATATCGGGACTTGGCCCTCAACTGGCGCAGAACATCGTGAACTACCGCGCCGAGAACGGAGCATTCGCATCGCGCAAGGAGCTGATGAAAGTTCCGCGCATGGGCGCAAAGGCTTTTGAGCAATGTGCCGGCTTCCTGCGCATACCGGATGCCGAGAATCCACTGGACAACACGGCGGTGCATCCCGAAAGTTACCACATCGTGGAGCAGATGGCAAAGGACCTGGGATGCAGCGTGGCCGAACTGATTGCCAACAAGGAACTGCGCCGGAAGATACAGCCGGAACGCTACCTCTCTCCCACCGTCGGAATGCCGACCTTGAAGGATATCCTGCAAGAGCTGGAGAAGCCGGGGCGTGACCCGCGCGGGCCTATCAAGGTGTTCGAATTCGATAAGAACGTGCGTACAATCGATGATTTGCGCATAGGCATGGAGCTGCCGGGCATCGTGGGGAATATCACCAACTTCGGCGCTTTCGTCGATATAGGTATCAAGGAAAACGGCTTGATACACCTCTCCCAGCTTGCGCAGAAGTATGTATCAAACCCTAATGAGATTGTATCCATCCATCAGCAGGTACGCGTAAAGGTGCTCAGTGTAGATACCGAACGGAAACGTATACAACTGACGATGATTGGGGTTAGCGGTTAGCGATTAGGGGTTAGTGATTAGGGGTTAGTGATTAGCGATTAGTGATTAGCAGGCTGCGCACTCACACCGCAAGGCACTAATCCCTAATCACTAACCCCTAATCACTAACCCCTAATCCCTATATATCAGCTTGTCCTTGCCATTGCCGAAAAGGTTATCGCCCAAAGTTGTAATCTTATCGCCGGTGGCAAGGACATGACGAAGATTGTCGCATCCCATGAATGCACCGTACTCTATGGCAGTTACGCCGGAAGGAAGCTCCAACGTGCCGCACAACCGTCCGCATCCGCTGAACGCACGCTGACCGATGCTCTTCAAGCCATGGGGCAGTTTGATATTGAGCAGGTATTTCTTTTGGGTAAACGTGTATTCGGGGATAGTTGTGGCATTGCACTTGGACAAATCCACGCTCACCAGATTGGGCATGTAGTTACGTATCAACGTAAAGTCCGCCTCGTCCATCTTACCTTCTACCGTAAGGAAGTTCACATCTTTGGGCTGTATGCCCGCACGAAGCAGTTCGCTGGCAAGGCTGCCCATGGTGGCTATCTGCACCAAAGCTCCTACCGGTTCGCCCTCTATGAAAGCGAATGTCTCCCACCGCTTGCCGCGACGATAGGAATCGCTGCTGCCCAGAGGGACGAATATCGCCGTTACACTGTCCGCCAGGGCTTCGGGCAACAGGTTGGGGGGAGTTTTCTTGCGTATGCGGCAAATCTTCAGATTGGTGCATCCCTTGAATGCGCCGTCTTCGATGTTCTTGGTCTTGTCGGAAAGGATTACCTCCGTCAAGGATGTTTTTCCGGCAAAAGTGCTGTCGCCAAGCTGCTTGCAGAAAGCATAGGACGGGATGCAATTGGCGGGATAGATGTAAAAGCGGTCGGGATGCGTACCGTTCTTTCCGGCATACATACTGATGGATGCATTGGAGATGTCCAGTATTTGCAGTTTCTTGAATTCATCGCGCAGGTGGCGGAAATCCACTGCATTCAGCTTGCCTTGCAGGACAAGGTGGGTAATCTCGTTCGCTTCTTCTTCGGTGAGCATTTCCACCAAAGTACCGGGTTTGGCAACGGTATATCTCCTGGAAGTCTGGGCGGAGACGTTCGATATCATAATGCCCAGTCCGGCTACTAAAAGTATCTTTTTCAGGTTCATGTTTTGTGTCAGATTGATTTAATTTTCAAATATAAGAAGAAAGCGCCAACCGTGAATAATGATTTCTCTTTTTATTGCTATTTTTGTCGGATATTAATTAACCGAACTTATTTTTCTCATGGAAACCATCGGAAATGAATCCAAAGCCAAACGTTTTGGAAAAGCGGCAATCGACATTGTTTCATTCGCCGCGCTTGCCGTCATCATCATTACAATAATAAGCGTCCCTTTCGCAGCCGTATTGCTGAAGTTAGGAAAGGAAGAAGCCGATACGATGTCCTATTTCATATTGAGCGAGACGCTGATGCTGGCAGGCGTATTCCTTTCCGCATGGATAGTATGGCATTTACGCGGCTTTTCACTGGAAGGGCTCGGACGCTCTTTAACGATGCGTTGGAAGGACTGGCTGTCGGGAATACTGCTGGCAACCGTTCTTTATGCGGTAGGATTCGGCATATCCTTGTGGGCAGGTGCGGTAGAGATTGCAGGAGTGGCATTCAATCCTTCTTCCTTACTGATCAGCCTTGTATTCTTCCTGCTGGTAGCCGTGACAGAGGAACTGGCATTGCGGGGATTTGTATTGGAACGCCTGCTGCAAAGCGGGGTAAATAAGTTTTGTGCCTTGTTCCTCTCCGCCGCCCTGTTCTCCTTGATTCATATAGGCAATCCGAACTTCGACATTCTGTCTTTTATCAACATACTTCTGGCAGGCATCCTTTTAGGTTCATCCTATATATACACACGCAACCTCTGCTTCCCGATAGCTCTACACTGGTTCTGGAACTGGATACAAGGCCCGGTATTAGGCTATGAGGTCAGTGGAAATAAATTCTGCAACGGCTTGCTGGCCCTTCGGCTGCCCGAAGCCAATCTGATAAACGGCGGCGCTTTCGGCTTTGAAGGCTCTGTACTTTGTACGGTGCTGATGATAGTGGGAACAGGAGTGATTTTAAAATTAGCGATTAACGATTAGTGATTAGCGATTAGGGGTTAACGATTAGCGATTAACGATTAGGGGTTAAGGGTTGGTGATGAGAGTGGGATGTGGTTTGATAATTTCTTTTAGGCATGGATTACACGGACTATACGCATTTCATGGATTTTACGGATTTCACGGAAAAAGAATAAGGGGTAATATACCAACTGTTTTGATAATATTACCCCAAAATAAAGTAAATCCGTCAATCCGTGCCTAAAAAACCAACAAATAAGATAATATTACCATAATCACCTTTTTGTTTTGACACACCATTAATCACTAATCGCTAACCACTAACCCCTATTTATTGTACATTTTTGTTCTCAGTTCCTTGATGTGGTCGGAAGTGATGTATTCATCATACTCCATCATCTTGTCGATGATGCCGTTCGGGGTCAGCTCGATGATACGGTTTGCCACTGTCTGGATGAACTCGTGGTCGTGAGACGAGAACAGGATGTTTCCCTTATAGGTCTTCAGGTTATTGTTGAATGCCTGGATGGATTCCAAGTCAAGGTGGTTGGTCGGCGTATCCAGAATGAGACAGTTGGCATTACGCAACTGCATACGCGCAATCATGCAACGCATCTTCTCGCCACCCGACAGTACGCTTGCTTTCTTCAGCACCTCTTCGCCGGAGAAAAGCATACGGCCGAGGAAACTCTTCATATATACCTCATTGCCCTCGCCAAACTGGCTCAACCAGTCAACCAGATTCAAATCCGTATTAAAGAAAGCGGTGTTGTCCAACGGCAGATAAGCGGTGGTAATCGTAACACCCCAGTTGAAAGTTCCCGCATCCGGCTTCATATTTCCGTTGATAATCTCGAACAAAGCGGTCATGGCACGCGGATCGTGTGAAAGGAACACGATTTTATCCCCTTTCTCCACATTGAAGTTCACATCACGGAACAGCACCGTGCCGTCTTCCAGCGTTTTCGTCAGTCCGGCTACTTCAAGAATCTGATTGCCCGGTTCGCGTTCGGGAGTGAAGATGATGCCCGGATATTTACGTGACGACGGTTTGATTTCTTCCACATTCAGCTTCTCCAGCATCTTCTTACGGCTGGTAGTCTGCTTGCTCTTCGCCACATTGGCGCTGAAACGGCGGATAAACTCTTCCAGTTCTTTCTTCTTCTCCTCGGCTTTAGCCTTCTGGTTCTGCTGTTGGCGGAGAGCAAGCTGGCTGGACTCGTACCAGAAGCTGTAGTTTCCGGCAAAGAGGTTAATCTTTCCGTAGTCGATGTCCACGGTATGCGTACAAACGGAGTCGAGGAAGTGACGGTCGTGGCTCACTACCAGAACGGTATGTTCAAAATTGGCAAGATAGTCTTCCAGCCAGGTTACGGTTTCCATGTCCAAGTCATTGGTAGGCTCGTCCAGCAGCAGGTTATCCGGATTGCCATACAAAGCCTGCGCCAGCATGACACGTACTTTTTCCTTGTTGTTCAGCTCGCCCATCAGCACATAATGCTTGTCTTCCTTGATGCCCAGTCCGCTCAATAAGGCGGCAGCATCGCTTTCTGCATTCCAACCGTCGAGTTCGGCGAATTTCTCTTCCAGTTCGGATACCTTCAGACCGTCTTCGTCCGTGAAGTCCTCTTTGGCATAGAGTTCTTCGCGCTGTTTCATAATGTCCCACAGCACGGTGTGCCCCATCATCACGGTATCCATCACCGTATAAGCATCCCACTTGAAGTGGTCCTGGCTCAATACGGACAGGCGCTCGCCCGGTCCCAGCATGATAGACCCCGTTGTCGGGTCCAAATCGCCCGAAATAGTACGCAGGAAAGTAGACTTTCCGGCACCGTTGGCACCGATTATACCATAACAATTACCACTTGTAAACTTCAGGTTTACATCATTAAACAACACTCTTTTACCAAATTGAACCGATACGTTCGAGACTGTAATCATCTTTATATTTACTGTTTTATTATGTACTACTTACAATTTAATACCTATAACTCTGCAAATTGCGGGTACAAAGATACGAAATAATACGGTAAAACAGCTTACAACGAGTTAACTTATTGCATGATATGAAGTTAACCCGATACATACAACAAAGGTAACTGACTGCAACCTATCGAGTTAACTTACTGTCCGCACAAGGTTAGCGCTCTATTTATAGCACATTACGCTGTCAATCTGACATAAAAATATTACCTTTGCAGCGTTTTTGGCAAAAGCCGTCAATTTGGCAAAGTTTTTGCTATTAAAACCGTATCATATTAACTTAAACCCTTAACAACAATGAAAGCAAAATCATTTTACAAGAATAACAAGCATAACAATATGGACTCTAAAGAAAAAGAAAACATCAACGAAGAAGAGTTAAAAGCACAAGACGCTCAAGACGAAACTTGTGAAGAAACAACAGAGAAAGAAGAAGAAGTTGCCCTGACAGAGGAAGAAAAACTCGCTCAGGAACTGGAAAAGGCCAACGCTGAGATTGAAGACCAGAAAGACAAGTACCTGCGTCTCTCTGCCGAGTTCGACAACTACCGTAAACGTACGATGAAAGAAAAGGCCGAACTCATCCTGAACGGCGGAGAAAAAAGCATCAGCAGCATCCTTCCTATCGTAGATGACTTTGAACGCGCCCTGAAAAACATGGAGACCGCCACCGATGTAGCTGCCGTAAAAGAAGGTGTGGAGCTTATCTACAACAAGTTTATGACAGTATTGGGTCAGAACGGTGTCAAAGTAATCGAAACCAAAGAACAGCCGCTTGACACAGACTACCACGAAGCCATTGCCGTAATCCCGGCTCCTGACGAAGCTTTGAAAGGTAAAATTCTGGACTGCGTACAAACCGGTTACACGCTAAACGACAAAGTAATCCGCCATGCCAAAGTAGTGGTTGGAGAATAACATACACAATTATATGGAAAAAAGAGATTATTACGAAGTACTGGAAGTCGAAAAAACAGCATCGGTAGAAGAGATAAAGAAAGCCTATCGCAAGAAAGCCATCCAATATCACCCCGACAAAAACCCCGGTGACAAGGTAGCCGAGGAGAAGTTTAAAGAAGCGGCAGAAGCATACGATGTATTAAGCAATCCGGACAAGCGTGCCCGTTACGACCAATTCGGCCATGCCGGAATGAGTGGCGCTGCCGGCAACGGCGGACCGTTCGGCGGTTTCAGTGGCGGCATGTCCATGGATGATATCTTCTCCATGTTCGGTGATATATTCGGCGGACACAGCGGTGGGTTCGGCGGCGGTTTCAGCGGGTTCGGCGGATTTGGCGGCGGTGGTGCACAACAACGCCGTTATCGCGGTTCGGACTTGCGCGTAAAGGTAAAGCTGAACCTCAAGGAAATTTCTACCGGAGTCGAAAAGAAATTCAAACTGAAAAAATATGTACCGTGCAGCCATTGCCATGGAACCGGTGCAGAAGGAGACGGCGGTGCGGAAACCTGCCCTACCTGTAAGGGCAGCGGTACGGTAATCCGCAACCAGCAGACCATCCTCGGCACAATGCAGACGCGTACCACTTGTCCTACCTGTGGTGGCGAAGGCAAGGTCATCAAGAATAAATGTAAGGAATGTGCAGGCGAAGGTATCGTTTACGGCGAAGAAGTCGTTACCGTGAAAATTCCTGCCGGTGTAGCCGAAGGCATGCAGCTCTCCATGAGCGGCAAAGGCAATGCGGGCAAACACAACGGCGTACCGGGCGACCTGCTGATTCTCATAGAGGAAGAGCAGGACAAGGAACTGATTCGCGATGAGAATGATTTGATTTACAACCTGTTGCTCAGTTTCCCGACAGCCGCATTGGGCGGTGCAGTAGAAATACCCACCATTGACGGCAAGGTTAAGGTAAAAATCGAATCGGGTACACAGCCGGGTAAGGTTCTCCGCCTGCGCGGCAAAGGACTGCCTAACGTAAACGGATACGGAACCGGAGACCTGTTGGTGAATGTCAGCGTATATGTGCCCGAAACACTGAACAAGGAAGAGAAAAAAGCGCTGGAAGAAATGGAAAGGTCGGATAACTTCAAGCCGAATACTTCTATCAAGGAGAAGATTTTCAAGAAGTTCAAGAGTTTGTTTGATTAAAAAACAATTCTTCCCGGCATAAAAAAAGCTACATTTGAAATGTAGCTTTTTTTATGCCGGGAAGAAAGTGACCTCTATTTCAACAGATGCACAAACTTTGCCGGCAACTCTGCTTTATCGGCGCAAACAAACAGCTTCTGACCCTCAGCGTCCAGTAAGAAAGATACACCACCCTGCGAAACAACAAACGACTCCACACCCGCCGCTTCTTCTACAAAAACACAGCCGGGGAACAGAGGTGCAAACACTTCTTTGGTCTGTCCTTTCCACTTCTTGAATACGATTTGCATAGGACAAAATGCCATATATCCTGCTGCATGCAGGCGCTGCACTAATTTACGTTCCGACTTTGGTGCCGTATACAGAACACACCAACGACTCATATCATTATTAGCCATCATATTGCTTTGTTTGCTTTTCTCCAATCTTTAAATAAATCCTTCACAAATAATATCCAGCCAACACATCCCACTCCTGCCAAGAATACAAAACCTATAAGAATCATAATCTTATTAGGCTTGGCGGCACGCAAAGGAACCGTAGCCGGTTGCACAACCGTATATACCGGAGTAATCTCCTGCACTTTGGCTCTTGCCATCTGCAATTGTCCGGAAACCTGGGTATAAACAGTATAAGCCAGCTCAACTTCGTTTTTTAAACGTTCCTGCTCGGCACGATAGCTTAACAGAACCACATTCTGATTGGCATCTGCAAAAGTAGCATATTTTTTCTGAGCTTTCTCATAATCCGCCTTTGCTTCTTTATATAACTTTTCTGTAAAAGCTAAATCATGACGGGCTTTATTGGTACGGTAATTTGTGATATAATTCTGCAAACAATGCATCACGGTATCAGTTAACGAAGCCGAAATCAAAGGGTCCTGCATAGTAACCTCCAAAGTTGTAACCCCTGTTTTTTTATCAATCGTAACCAAGATACGCTTACTCAAAGCATCCGCTACCTTCGCCTCATCCAATGTCAGGTGGAACGGATCGATTTTTCCTTCTTTCTTCTCCGGTTTATCCTTGAATAAAGACAAGGTCCAACCCAAAGCCTTGAATGGCGCAGACATTACAGCACCCATCCATGACGAACGCTGGTATTTATCCAGATAAGCATATAAGGTCGTATCTATTTTACCTTTCTGGTCTTTGACCCTTACATCAAACAACTCCAGCAGAAAAGGAGTTGACTTAACGATATCGGGATACAGTTCGGGCGACAAGGCATCTTCTCCGACAGAACCGCCTAAGTTGATGCCAGCCATAGCAGCCAATGCCCCCATACTCCCGGCATTCACTTTACTTGCACTTTCGGGAGCCAATGTCACTTCCGTAGAATACTCTTTAGGAATGCTGAATCCTACAATCAAGCCAATCACTGCCGCAATACCGCATACCTTATAAAGCATTTTACGATCGGCCCACACTTTCTGAGCCAACTCAATCAAATCTATTTCCTGTTCCTCCAGTTTTTGCGGAACCTTTTGTATTTTACTTTCGTCCATTGTCCTTATCACTTAAAGAGATTAACCAAAGTAGCAATCATTGTGCCTAAAGTGGCAATAGAAGTACCCATACCTACCATTTCGGCCACGCTCATACGCTTACTCGGATCCTTAGTCGGGATGATAATCTCACACCCGGGCTCGATTGCCGTCTTACTACCGGAGCGTATGCGGGATACAGTACCATTCATATAAACCACAAAAGCACTGCGCTTCTTGGCATTCGAAGCATATCCGCCCGCCTGATTGATGTAGTAACGGCTGTTCTCTCCCTCTTTGTACAGCACGGTATTAGGATACATCACGGCACCGTTAATTTTCACTGTGCTTACATATTCAGGAATAAACAATACATCCCCCTCGCGCAACACCATATCATAATCAGAACCCGGATTTTTCAAAGCCTCATCCAGATGAATACCTACCGTATATACATATAAAGTAGTTGAATCTGCACCGACCTTTATAGCCATGCGGGTGGCATCTTCCTTTCTGCGAAGCTCTTCCTCCGACATTTTACGGATAAGACGGGCTCCTCTTACATAAGCATCGGATGTAACACCACCGGCTTTAGCGACCAGGTCGCTCAAACGTTCATTCTTCTTGGACAACGCGTAAGTGCCGGTAAATAATGCCTCTCCTATTATCCCCACATTTTTCTGTTTGCGATAAGCAGGGCTTTTACGGACATACACTTCATCAAAAGGCTCCAAATAGAAATTCTCGCTCCCCGCTCCTATCAGCAAGCCGTCTTTCAGGTCAAAGGTAAATGTCTGGCCTACAATATTACTGTCGTCCGTGCTTTTGGGAGATTTAATACGGCGCGATACATCTATTTTCGTTGTAGAAGCCGCTTCAAGCAAGCCACCCGATTCCAAGACCAAATCCTCGATGGTCATCTTGTCGGCATAAAGATAAGTACCCGGATCTGCAACCTCACCATGGATAGTCACCGTAGGCTCTTCTTTCAGATCCTGAATGCTGGGAATATAAAGTATATCATTCTTTTGCAAAGGAATGTCCGCAACCACACCTTTCAACAAGCCTTTCAAATCTATGGAAATAACCTCGCGCGTCAAATCCTCATGTTCACGATTGATTACGGCACGATTTAGGAAAGCATCTCCACGTACACCTTCCGCTTTCTTTATCAACTGTTTCACGGTATTCACCTCTCCGCTCAGCTGATACAAGCCCTCACGGTAAACAGCACCGCGAATCTCTACACGATTTTCGAAACGGTTGAGAACGGAATCCACCGTAAGCATATCATCGTCTTCCAGGCGGAATACCGAATAATCCATTTCGTCCACATTGAAAATCTGATGCTCGCGTCCGCTCTTGCGTACAAGACGGATGGCTTTTTTATACGCATCGCCCGTAAAGCCGCCGGCATATCTCAGCAACGTACCGATTGTTTCCGTAGGCTTCATTTCATAATACATAGGGCGCTTTACCTTACCCAATATCTGCACCAGAGTCTGATAAGGATTGACAAGAATCACATCACCGTCCTGAAGACGGATATCATCCTTCAGCCGACCTTCCATGATAAAATCGTAGATGTCCAAATCTGCAACCGTCTTTCCGTCGCGTATAACTTTTATGCTTCGAAGACTACCGATTTTATTTACTCCGCCGGCCCAATACAAGGCATGGAAAACTGATGCGAATGAAGAGAGGGTGTAAGTACCCGGTACGACAACTTCACCCATAACATTCACCTGAATGGAACGGATTTCGCCTAACGTCAAATTTATTTGCGTATTGGGAGTTTCTCCCGTAACACCGGCATATATCTTGGCAAATTCGCGTTTCAAATAATCATTGGCTTCCTCTACGGTCTTTCCACTCAGATAAACCGGTCCTAACTTTGCGATTTGCACAGTACCCTCAGGCGAGATTTTTTCGCGAATCGTAGTCTGGGAAGCTCCCCAAACATCAATAATAACTTCATCGCCCGCCCCCAAACGATAATTGTCGGGTGTTGCCACATTTATATTGGGTTCAAAAGTCAGATATTCGTTATCGAAAATATTATGTCCGAAAATCTGTTGTGTAAAAGCGTCTTCCGCGCTTTTAGGACCATTATAACCATAACCCGGCTGTCCATTGTTATTCACCCCCGTTCCATATCCGTTGCGTTGCTGAGCCGATTTCGCCCGCAGCCCTTTAATACTTTGCTTTTGGGAACCGAGATTATCCAAGCCGGATTCATCCTGAGAGATATTCTTGTTTTTGTTCTCGTAAGTTTTCTGCGTACGTAAACGGGAGTTCGCTTCTCCCATGAAATTGGCATTTTCCTCAGAGCTTCCGTCCGATTTGCCTGAATATTTAGACTGTATTCTCTGGATTTGTTCTTTTGTGACTCCTTTCTTCATCAATTCAACCAACATCTCCTGTTGTGTCTTCCCCTGACTCTGAGCCTCTTGCACGTACAGAATGACTTGTTCATCCGTCATTTGTTGGGCAAATACCACACTTGATACCGTAAATACCAACAAACACAATAGTATAAATTTACGCATAAGTAAGATCTTTGATTAATCTTTTAGTTATCTAGTAATGTTTTTAATTGGGGACAAAGGTAATACATTATTTTCATAATATACATTTATTTCCTTTTGAAGTTTTGGAAAAAGAATTAATTCCGGGCTTCAATACAACCGGTATTTTGCCACAAACACCACTTATACCAAACAGTACTTTTCCAATCACCCAATAGAGTTAAACGTCTTTACTATACGGATTTATCCATAATATCTCCGATAAATACACAAATATAGAAAAAATGCCAGACAGAAATATTTCTAAAAAATCAGGCAATTCTTTTTGCAAATTCAAATAAAGATGTACCTTTGCACCTCGTAATCGAAAACCCATTGCCGCTATAGCTCAGTTGGTAGAGCAACGCATTCGTAACGCGTAGGTCGCCAGTTCAAGTCTGGCTAGCGGCTCTCCTAAAAAACGCTGATTGTCAAATAAATAATCAGCGTTTTCTTTTTTTTAAAGCCAGCCGTACGAATAAAAATCCATTTTTCTCATTCCCTTTATTCCCACACATCATAATAGAACAGATGGCATTTACCTACAAAAGGAGCAGATAGCTTTTTATATGCTCACAAACATATTTCAAAGCAGACTTATCTCCTTAATTATCCGACAGTTCAAAAAAACTCCACTGTGTAGAACGTATCAATAAGCAGGGCATTTTACTCATGTATGATACTCAAAAACATTTTCGTAATTTGCCAAACACAATATTTATTTCTACATTTGAATTTTAACTAATTACACAATATCACCAAAATGTAAGTATATGAGAAAATTATTATTCGCCATGTTGGCATGTACAATTACACTTGCCTTTGCATCGTGCAGAGAAAAAAAGGCTAAAGACAAGGTTAAAGACCGTGTAGAAAATGTAAAGGAATCTGTTGAGGAAGCCCTCGAAGAGGCACAGGACCAGATTGAAGAGGGAGCAGATGAGGTAAAGAAGGCTTTGGATGAAGCCGGCGATGAAATTGAAAAAGCCAAAGAAAAACTGGAATAGAAGTTACCGGAAACCTGTCCAAATATTCGCACAGTAAGGAACAGAACTCCATTTAACTTAGAAACATTATGAAAAAGATTAATTTGCTACTGCTTTTTCTCCTGCTTGCATGCGCTTTGCCTGCCCAGGATGGCATTTCCGTCTTTATCGGCAGAGCTAACCGCTACGCATCTGTGGAACTCTCTGACTACAGAAAGCGCCTATGCCTGGAATATAATATTTCAAACCATTCCTTAGACGATTACTACAGACGCTGTGGCAATGACTGGGGAAATGTGGGAATTGCACTTGAGATAGCCAGAACTTCAGGAAAAAAAATGCGTGATGTATGCGACTATTACAAGCGGTATCATCGTTACGGGTGGAACCGTATCCTTGTGGAGATTGGCATAAAGCCGGGAAGTATGTATTATAACCCTTTCTATAACAGAGTCCATCACCACAGTGACTGCTGGCATGAATACTATAATTCATACTGTGAACGCCATGACAAATTCCACCATAAGAAACACAAATACAAAAAGCCGAAAAAACACCACAAGAGACATTGCCGACACTACGATGACGATGATGATGATGACGGCGATGACGATTAATCGGGGTTTGAAATCCAAGTGCTGAAACATTCGAAGAGAATGTGTGTGTGCCAAAACTAAAATCCGCTTACTATTTGTTTCTTTGTTTAGGCACGGATTACGCGGAAAACACGGATTTCACAGAAAAAGAATAAAGAAAATCTGTGAAATCCGTGTTTTCCGTATCTAAAAGAAATCGTCAAGTATATATTGACACATCCCCCTCTTCCTGTCATGAATAAAACAAGGGAAGCATTCTCTTTATTCCCAAATCTTGCTAACTTTGCCCGACTCAAAAACAATCAAGATTATGATGGAAAAAAAGAAAAAAAGAATCCTTTTCGGAGCACTGGCGGTTATTCTTTTCATAGGCATTGCAAGTGCGGGTACAATGTATTACTACCTGTTCACTCCGCAATTTCATCCGCAAAAGACAGTTTATATCTACATCGACCGCGACGATACGACAGACTCCATATACAATAAGATAAAAGCACAAGGAAAGCCCAATAGTTTCAACGGTTTCAAATGGATGTCCCAATGGCGCGATTACTCCGGCAACATCCACACCGGGCGCTATGCGATACGTCCCGGCGAGAACGTTTACCATGTATTCAACCGTTTCTACAGAGGATACCAAGCCCCCATGAACCTGACCATCGGAAGCGTACGCACTTTGGACAGACTGGCGCGTAACGTAGGGAAACAACTGATGATTGATTCCGCCGAAATAGCCGGAGTGATAAATGACTCTCTGCTCCAGCAACGGCTGGGATACAGCAAAGCGACAATAGCCTGCCTTTTCATACCCGAAACCTACCAGGTATATTGGAACATGAGCGTAGAGGATTTCCTCGAACGGATGCAGAAAGAACATCAGAAGTTCTGGAATCGGGAACGGCTCAATAAAGCGAAAGCCATCGGCATGACACAGGAGGAGGTATGCACCCTCGCTTCCATCGTTGAAGAGGAAACAAACAACAACCAGGAAAAGCCCATGATTGCCGGCCTGTACATCAACCGTATCCACGCCGGCATGCCGCTACAAGCCGACCCTACCATCAAGTTTGCCCTGCGAGACTTCAGCCTGCGCCGTATTGCCAATGCACACCTCACCATCGATTCGCCCTACAACACCTACCGCAACCTCGGCCTGCCCCCCGGCCCTATCCGCATTCCCACCCCCATAGGTATAGACGCAGTCCTGAATTACACCAGACACAATTACATTTATATGTGCGCCAAAGAAGATTTTTCAGGAACCCATAATTTTGCAGCCAACTACGCCGAACACATGAAAAATGCCAGAAAGTATTGGAAGGCGTTAAACGAAAGAAAGATTTTCAACTAATATCATAATAAAACAAAAGCAAAAAGCTATATTTGCGATTGTTACTAAAACCATGATTAACACTTAAACACTAAAAAATGAGCAAACAACTCTTACTTGGCGATGAAGCCATTGCACAGGCTGCATTAGACGCCGGCCTATCCGGTGTGTACGCCTACCCGGGTACTCCTTCGACGGAGATTACCGAATATATCCAGACAGCAGCGATTACTGCCGAAAAAGGTATCCACAACCGCTGGTGTTCCAACGAGAAAACTGCCATGGAAGCAGCTTTGGGAATGTCGTTCGCAGGAAAACGTTCACTGGTCTGCATGAAACATGTAGGCATGAATGTGGCTGCCGACTGTTTTATCAACTCCGCCGTGACCGGCGTTAAAGGCGGCATCATTGTCGTTGCAGCCGACGACCCCAGCATGCATTCGTCACAAAACGAACAAGACAGCCGCTTCTACGGTGATTTTGCATTGATTCCGATGTACGAACCAAGCAACCAGCAAGAAGCCTACGACATGGTTTACAACGGATTTGCCTTTTCCGAACAAACCGGCGAACCGCTGCTGATGCGTATGGTTACCCGGCTGGCGCATTCCCGTTCCGGTGTAGAACGCAAGGCGCAACAGCCCCAGAACAGGGTTTCTTTCAGTGACGACCCGCGCCAGTTCATCCTGCTCCCCGGCAACGCCCGCAAACGCTACAAACTTCTGTTGCAGCATCAGGACGATTTTGTCAAAGCCTCGGAAAACTCACCTTATAACAAGTACATAGACGGTCCCAACAAAAAACTGGGCATCATCGCCTGCGGCATCGGTTATAACTACCTTATGGAGAACTATCCCGAAGGCTGCGAATTTCCGGTATTGAAAATCGGCCAGTACCCGCTTCCCAAGAAACAACTGATGCAGCTTGTAGAAGCCTGCGACGAAATACTCGTACTGGAAGACGGACAACCGTTTGTAGAAAAACAACTGAAAGGTTGCCTCGGCATCGGCGTAAAAGTCAAAGGACGTCTGGACGGCACACTGTCGCAGGACGGAGAATTGAATCCGGACAGCGTAGCACGCGCCGTAGGCAAAGAGAACAAAGCGGAATTCGCTGTTCCCTCACTCGTCGAAATGCGCCCACCAGCCTTGTGCGAAGGTTGCGGACACCGCGATATGTACACCGTGCTGACCGAAGTGCTCCGGGCAGAATACCCCAGCCACAAGGTATTCAGCGACATCGGCTGCTACACCTTAGGAGCCAACGCTCCTTTCAATGCCATTGACTCCTGCGTAGACATGGGAGCTTCCATTACAATGGCAAAAGGCGCCTCGGATGCCGGAGTCCATCCTGCGGTTGCCGTTATCGGCGACTCCACCTTCACCCACTCCGGCATGACAGGCCTGTTGGACTGCGTAAACGAAAACGCCAACGTCACCATCGTCATCTCCGACAACGAAACCACAGCCATGACCGGCGGACAGGATTCAGCCGGAACCGGCCGTCTCGAAGCTATCTGTGCAGGTATCGGCGTAGCGCCCGAACATATCCGCGTAGTAGTTCCATTGAAGAAGAACTACGAGGAAATGAGGCAGATAATCCGCGAAGAAATCGAATACCGCGGAGTATCCGTCATTATTCCCCGCAGAGAATGTATTCAAACTTTAGCACGTAAGAAACGAAACAAGTAAAGCCATGAAAAAAGACATTATACTTTCCGGCGTAGGCGGACAAGGCATCCTCTCTATCGCTACCGTAATCGGGCAGGCAGCCCTTAAAGACGGACTATACATGAAACAGGCCGAAGTACACGGAATGAGCCAGCGAGGCGGAGACGTACAGTCCAACCTCCGCATCAGCGACCGGCCTATCGCTTCCGACCTCATCCCTACAGGCAAATGCGACCTTATCATATCGCTGGAGCCCATGGAAGCGCTGCGCTATCTTCCCTACCTCAGTCCCGAAGGCTGGCTGGTAACGAACGAAGCCCCTTTCATCAATATCCCCCATTATCCTGCCGAAGAAGCTCTCAAAGCCGAACTTGACAAGCTTCCTCACAAGATTGTACTGAACGTAAACGAAGTAGCCAAAGAAGTGGGCTCTCCCCGCGTTGCCAACATCGTGTTGCTGGGAGCTACCATTCCGTTCCTCGGCATTGATTATCAGAAGGTACAAGACAGCATCCGCGACATTTTCCTGCGTAAAGGCGAAGCCATCGTAGAGTTGAACCTCAAGGCCTTGGTTGCCGGTAAGGAAATTGCAGAAAACCTGATGTAAATCAAAATACCAATAACCATGAATGACAAATACTGGGAAGAAGAGATAGAAACCATGCCGCGTGAGGAGTTGCACAAACTGCAACTCCGGCGGCTTAGGAAGACAATCGGCATTGCAGCAAATTCCCCCTATTACAAACAAGTTTTTCAAAAGCACGGCATTACGGCAGACAGCATCCGGTCGATAGAAGACATCCGGAAAATCCCGTTTACCACCAAAGCGGACATGCGCGCCAACTACCCCTTCGGACTTGTGGCCGGCAATATGCACGAAGACGGTGTACGCATCCACTCTTCCAGCGGAACCACGGGAACGCCCACCGTCATCGTCCACTCCCGGCACGATCTGGAGTCCTGGGCCAACCTTGTAGCACGTTGCCTATACGCAGTAGGCATACGAAAGACCGATGTTTTTCAAAACAGTTCCGGCTATGGCATGTTCACCGGAGGATTAGGTTTTCAATACGGAGCCGAACGCCTGGGCGCACTGACCGTACCCGCCGCTGCCGGTAACAGCAAACGGCAAATCAAGTTCATCACGGACTTCAGAACCACCGCCTTGCATGCCATTCCCAGTTATGCCATACGCCTGGCGGAGGTATTTCAGGAAGAAGGTATCGATCCGGCATCGACTACTCTGAAAACCCTCGTCATCGGAGCCGAACCTCATACGGACGAACAGCGCAGGAAGATTGAGCGGATACTGGGTGTCAAAGCCTACAACAGTTTCGGCATGACCGAAATGAACGGTCCCGGCGTTGCCTTTGAGTGTACCGAGCAAAACGGCATGCACCTTTGGGAAGATTGCTATCTGGTTGAAATCATCAATCCGGAAACCGGCGAACCGGTTCCCGACGGTGAGATTGGAGAACTGGTACTGACTACCCTCGACCGTGAAATGATGCCGTTGATACGCTATCGCACACGCGACCTTACCCGCATACTTCCGGATACATGCCCCTGCGGACGTACGCATCTGCGCATCGACCGCATCAAGGGCCGCAGCGACGATATGTTTATAATCAAGGGTGTCAACATCTTCCCCATGCAGGTGGAAAAGGTATTGGTGCAATTCCCCGAATTGGGCAGCAACTACCTCATTACTCTGGAAACCATCAGCAATCAAGATGAAATGATTGTGGAAGTAGAGCTCAGCGACTTATCCACCGACAACTATATAGAACTGGAGAAAGTACGCAAAGCTATTTCCCGCCGACTGAAAGATGAAATCCTTGTCACTCCTAAAGTGAAGCTGGTCAAGAAAGGCTCCCTACCTCAAAGCGAAGGCAAAGCCGTCAGGGTAAAAGACTTGCGGGACAACAAATAATATTCTACCGGTATGTCCAGTTCCAACCGTTAATGAAGCCGTGCCATACCGGTAAATATCCCTGCATTATACTCCCGAAACTCCCGGAATTTACTTCCCAAACACCGGGCATTCCAACCTAAAACTTCAGGCATTTCGGGAGTAAACACCTGGAGTTAAACGAGCAAAAGCCTGGACTTTTCCCCCTCACTGCAACCAATCCGATTTTTACTGAACTCCCTGATCTTCAAGAAGCAAAACCGTAAAATAACGACAAAAGAAAAAGGAACGGTAGTCAACCAAGATTACCGTTCCTCTTTTATAGAAAGCCGCACCGATGATGTGATGAAACTCCGTATGACATGATTTGAGTGCTCGTCCTCTTTGTAATCCACCGACTCAAGAGTTACCCCGAAGGGCGTGGCCCGCCATTGAGAACTGAAGCTTGTCTCGGTATTTCATTAGAATTGATGAGTTTCCCGATCCAATCAATGCGGCTATTTTTTCTACTTCAAAGGTAGTGAGTTTCTACGAAAGAAACAAGAAAAACAAGAAAATTGTTTGCCTGCATCTGATGTTTTCACATTTCCACAATACTGCCCAAAACAAAAAGCGCCGATTACGTATTCGTAATCAGCGCCTTGCAGGTTTATTCTTTTACCCCGGCTTATGCAGCTTTTGCTTTAGCTACAATAGCCTTGAAAGCTTCCGGATGATTCATTGCTAAATCAGCCAAAACCTTACGGTTGATTTCGATACCAGCTTTGTGCAGAGCACCCATCAGTTTGGAATAAGACATACCTTCCAGACGTGCAGCAGCGTTGATACGTTGAATCCACAAAGCGCGGAAGTTTCTTTTCTTATTCTTACGGTCACGGAACGCATAAGTCAAACCTTTTTCCCAAGTATTCTTGGCAACGGTCCAAACGTTCTTTCTTGCACCAAAGTAACCTCTGGTCAATTTCAAAATTTTCTTTCTTCTTGCTTTAGAAGCAACATGATTTACTGATCTTGGCATAGTTTTACTTGTTTTTGAATGTTAGCGCCGGTACTTCACGCAACGGACTTAAAGCTAATGCATTCGGTTAATAACTTTAATAATACTTCGTACGCTTTTGATTACTTCATAGCTAAGAGTTCCTTAACCTGGCTCATATTCGTTATATCAACGGTTGTAGAGTAACACAGATTTCTCTTTTGCTTCTTGGTTTTCTTAGTCAGAATGTGACTGTGAAAAGCGTGCTTTCTTTTGATTTTACCTGTTCCGGTAAGAGTAAATCTCTTTTTAGAACCGGAGTTAGTCTTCATCTTTGGCATCTTACTTATTTTTAAATTATTTAATTATATGGCAACGCACTATACCTGCGGCGTTACTCATTTCTTTAGTCTTCGCTTTTGTCTTCGGCCGGAGCTGCTTTCGGAGCTTCTGCCGGCTTCGGTGCGGCAGGCTTTTTCGGAGCTGCACCTTTCTTCGGAGAAAGCTGAATGGTCATTCTCTTTCCTTCCAGAACCGGCATCTGGTCTACTTTCGCATAGTCTTCCAAATCATTGGCAAAACGCAGCAGCAGTACTTCGCCCTGCTCCTTGAACAGAATTGAACGACCCTTGAAGAACACGTATGCCTTCACCTTGTCGCCATCTTCCAAAAAGCCTTTGGCGTGTTTCAGTTTGAAGTTATAGTCGTGGTCGTCTGTCTGAGGACCGAAACGTATTTCCTTCACATTTACCTTAACCTGCTTCGCCTTCTGCTCTTTCTGACGCTTCTTTAACTGATAAAGAAATTTAGAGTAATCAATAATACGACAAACAGGGGGTTGTGCATTCGGAGAAATCTCCACGAGATCTGCTTCCATTTCCTCGGCCATTTTCAAGGCCTGAGCTATCGGATATACTTTAGATTCCACCTCATCGCCCACAATGCGGACTTCTTTGGCACGGATTTGCTCATTAATCCGATGTTGCCCTTTTAAGCTGTCATTCTTCATTAAATAACGTTTACTTCCAGTTTGTTTCTTGTTTATTACTACCAAATTATTTTTTTGTTAAGTAAAAGCGGTCTTTAGAACATCGTATGTATGCTATGCTTTTACAATTGGGCGCAAAGTTACCATTTATTTATCATATTTTGAACTTCTTCGTTCACTTTTTTAGCAAAATCTTCAAATTTCATGGTTCCCTGGTCGCCTTCGCCTTGCTTGCGGACGGAAACTTCTCTGTTTTCAGCCTCTTTCTCGCCGACAATCAGCATGTACGGAATACGCTTCATTTCGTTGTCACGAATCTTACGTCCGATTTTTTCGTTACGCTCATCCACAATGGCACGGACATCATATCTCTTCAGGTAGTCTTTCACTTCCTGAGCATAATCATTGAACTTCTCGCTGATAGGCAGGATAGCCACCTGATCCGGAGTCAGCCACAACGGGAACTTGCCAGCGGTATGCTCGATAAGCACGGCTACGAAACGCTCCATAGAACCGAACGGAGCACGGTGAATCATTACCGGACGGTGCTTTTGATTGTCGGCTCCCGTATATTCCAGTTGGAAACGTTCGGGCAGGTTGTAATCTACCTGAATGGTACCCAACTGCCAACGGCGGCCGATAGCATCCTTAACCATAAAGTCCAGTTTAGGACCGTAGAAAGCAGCTTCACCATATTCCACTCTGGCTTTCAGTCCCTTTTCTTCACAAGCCTCGATAATAGCCTGTTCTGCCTTCTCCCAGTTTTCATCGCTACCGATATACTTCTCACGGTTCACCTTGTCGCGCAGAGAAATCTGTGCTTCAAAGTTCTCGAAGTGCATAGACTGGAATACGATTGAGATAATGTCCATTACGCGCAGGAACTCATCCTTCACCTGATCGGGACGGCAGAAGATGTGCGCGTCGTCTTGCGTAAAGCTGCGTACACGGGTCAAGCCGTGAAGCTCACCGCTCTGCTCGTAACGGCAAACCGTACCGAACTCCGCCAGACGCAAAGGCAGGTCTTTATAAGAACGGGGTGAGTTCTTGTAAATCATACAGTGATGAGGACAGTTCATCGGTTTGAGGAAGTACTCTTCACCTTCTTCCGGCGTATGAATAGGCTGGAACGAGTCCTTACCATACTTGGCATAGTGTCCGGAAGTGATGTACAGCAGCTTGTTGCCGATAGGCGGACACATTACTTCCTGATAGTCGTAACGGGCCTGAATGCGGCGCAAGAACTCCTGCAGGCGGATACGCAATGCAGCACCTTTCGGCAACCACATCGGAAGTCCCTTGCCTACCGTATCGGAGAACATGAACAAGTCCATCTCCTTGCCGATTTTACGGTGGTCGCGCTTCTTGGCCTCTTCCAGCAATACGAGATACTCATCCAGCATTTTCTTCTTCGGGAAAGTGATACCGTAGATACGTGTCATCATCTTGCGGTCTTCCTGTCCCCGCCAGTAAGCACCGGCAACGGAAGTCAGCTTGATAGCCTTGATAGGCGCGGTAGTCATCAGGTGAGGACCACGGCACAAGTCGGTAAACGCACCCTGCGTATAAGTAGTGATGTGACCGTCTTCCAGTTCGGAAATCAGCTCACATTTATAAGTTTCGCCGCGATCGCCGAACATCTTCAAGGCATCCGTCTTTGAAATGCTCTCTCTGACAACCGCTTCTTTCTTGGCTGCCAGTTCCGCCATTTTCTTTTCGATAGCGGGCAGGTCGGCTTCCTTGATAGCAGTCTCTCCCGGATCCACATCATAATAGAAACCGTTCTCGATGGCCGGACCGATACCGAACTGTATACCCGGATACAACTCCTGCAAAGCTTCCGCCAGCAAATGGGCGCTGGTGTGCCAGAAGGCATGCTTGCCTTGTTCGTCTTCCCATTTATAGAGAACCACTTCAGCGTCTTCACTGATGGGACGCCCCAAATCATAAACTTCTCCGTTCACGCCACAAGCCAGTACATCCTGTGCCAAACGTGAACTAATGCTTTCTGCTATTTGCAGTCCCGTTACTCCTTCGTTGTATTCGCGAACGGAGCCGTCTGGAAATGTTATCTTTATCATAATGCTATGTATAATTCAAATTTTAGAACGCAAAAATAGCTAATTCTTTATTGATATTCTATTTTTTAGCAAAAAAATGTTACTGTTGCGTATTCGTAAAACGCTTGATAATATTGTAAGCGGAAACGATACCCAATTCGCCTGCCTTGCTCAAATCAGAAATTCCCTGCCTGTTATTGCCCAGGAAGATATGCGTCAGGCCACGGTTGAAATAGGCTTCGGCAAAGTCGGGATTCAGTCCGATTGCCTTGTCGTAATCCGCCAATGCCGCACGGTAATCTTTCAGCAGCGACAATACATTGCCGCGGTTATAATAACCGTAAACAAAATCGGGCGCCAATTGGATGACATGATCCAAATCATTTTTCACAATATCGTAATCCATCGCCGTTACTTCCGCCTTCTTTACTTCTTGCGCACCGGAAACGGCACCCTCGTTCATGCCGGCTTCCGCTTTCTTGTACTCCAACTGCTTGTAGCGCACCAAAGCACGCATGAAATATGCCGGGAAGAAAGTATCATCCAGCAGGATACTCTGTGTAAAATCGTCTATGGAACTTGCAAAGTCCTGCACCAGATAGAAATCCAAACCGCGCATAAACCGCTTTCCGGCATTTTTTTCGTCTGCCACAATATCCGATGTATGGGCGTCTATCAATGCGAAGTGGAAACGTACCTGCTCTTCTGTCAGAGGCGACTCCATATTGGTGATGCGCAACGGTTTGGGGAACAGTTTGGAGTGATTCAACTCGTCTATATACTTGTGATAATGCACGGTACGTTTTACGTCGCTCAGCTTCTCATAATAGGTCAGCGCATACATAGGTTCGAGCTTGATAGTCACGTTACGGTCTTGCACACGGCCGCGATAGTCGCTCTTATAACGCTGTTCCACTTCCGAATCATCCGCAATCACAATCTTGCGGTAGTTATCCATATTCTTGTCGGACTTCTTACGGGTCTTGCCGTTATCCTTTCCGGAGTTGCCGTCCGCATTATCCGCCACATCCTTGTCATTGCCGCCGGTTGTCACGCCGTTGCGCTTGTCGAGCTGCATCTTCATAAGCTTGAACTCATCCTGCTCGGCTCCCTTACGGTCGCCAATCTTCTTGCGGGCCTCGGCACGATGGTAGTAACCCGCCGTGAAGTTGGGATACTCTTCTATCACTTTGGAGTAGTCGCTGATAGCGCCGCGGTAATCGCCCGTTTGTGCACGCAGCAAACCACGGTTGAAAGTTGCCATCATATTGTCCGGCTCCATCTTCAGCACAAAGTCGAAATCTTCTATCGCACGGTTATCGTCACCTACCTGTGCACGCAGCAGTCCCCGGTTATAGTGGCCGAGGAAGTTATTGGGGTCAATATCCAGCGCCAGGTCATAGTCGCTCATCGCACCTCTCAGGTTATTCTGATGGAAACGCGCCAAAGCCCGGTTTATGTAGTTGCCCGAATTACGTGCGCTCAGGTGTATCGCCTGGTCCAAATCCTTTTCAGCCTCCTTGTAGTCGGACTGCTGAAGACGGACAATGGCACGGGCAGCCCAGCCGTCCGGGTCGTAACGGTCCATATCAATGGCCTTATCAAAATCCTTCAAGGCCTGTATCGTATCGTTCTGCTTGAGATTGACCTCACCGCGCATCAGGTACGCACGCGTATAGCGGGGAGCTATGGCGAGCAGCTTGCCCAAATCCTCTTTGGCAGCATTGAAATCCTCTTTCTGCATATGACAAAGAGAGAGGTTATGCCAAAGTACCACATTCTCCGGGTCGTACTTCAAAGCCGTCTTGTAGTCCTCGACCGCACCGTCGAACTTATCCTGGCGGATACGTGCCAAACCTCTTATCTGATAAGCGCCTACAACAAAAGGATTGCGCTGAATAGCCTGATCGCAATCCGCTTCCGCTCCCTGAAAATCGTCCAGGTTGATTTTTGCCAGCGCACGGAAGAAATAAGGCTCGTATAAATAAGGCTTCGCGTTGATTACCTGATTGAAATATTGAATAGAAAGCACGTAGTCCTCGAAATACAATGCGTTGCGGGCAATGGTCATCACCCGTTCCGTATTGATTTGCGCATATAACAACGTGGGCAATAACAGAATTGCCAGCAATATCTTTTTTATCATCTTGTCTTATAAATGCTTGTAAACAAAACAAAAGTAGCGTTTATTCATTTACATATCAGGATATACCGAAGACTTTTTATATTTTTTGAGCCTTTTATACCTTATTATATGGTTTGCTTACTTTACGGTTTTCACCTTATAGGTACAGTGTGCCTTACCTTTCAGCATGGCATTCAGTTTTCCCTTTATCATCTGTCTGCGCAAGGGAGACAGATGGTCGATGAACATCTTACCGTCCAAATGGTCGAACTCATGCTGCATCACACGGGCCAGATAGCCTTCCACAATCTCGTCATGCTCCACCAGGTCCTCATCCAGGTACTTCACGCGTATCTTATTGCCTCTTTTCACAGATTCGTGAATGCCCGGCAGGCTCAGGCAGCCTTCTTCCATAGATACTTCTTCGCCCGATACTTCGAGGATATGCGCATTGATATATGCCTTACGGAAACCTTTATATTCGGGATAATCTTCCGACAACACATCCAGATCTACAACCACCACACGGATAGGCAAACCGATTTGCGGCGCTGCAAGTCCCACGCCATCGGCATGGTCCATGGTTTCGAACATATTCTGAATCAGTTCTTTCAGGTTCGGATAATCGGGAGTAATGTCCTCCGCTACTTTTCTCAATACGGGTTGTCCGTATACATAAACAGGTAAAATCATTTCTTTAATTTATGAATTATGAATTATTTTCCAAACATTTATAAAGAGGAGAAGCGCCTGTTCTCCAGATAAGTCTGCAGGATAATAGTCGCGCTGATTTCGTCCACCAGCGCCTTGTTCTGCCTGTCTTTCTTTTTCAGTCCGGCTTCCAGCATGGTGCGGTGCGCCAAGACCGAAGTAAACCGCTCGTCCACATACTCTACCGGCATATCGGGCAACCGCTTTTGCAAGGAACGCACAAACGGCTCTATCCGTTTCATGTTCTCGGAAGCTTCGTTATTCATCTGCTTCGGCAGTCCGACAAGTATCCGCTCTACCGGTTCTTTCGCCACGTAGTCCGTGATAAAGGCGAGCAGTTCGTGGGTAGGCACAGTGGTAAGCCCGTTGGCAATCATCTGCAACGTGTCGCTGACGGCTATGCCCGTACGTTTTTTACCGTAATCAATAGCTATTATTCTACTCATAATGGGCTACAAAATTACGATTTATATTTGAACTCTTTTTCATACGTATCAAAAAAGATTTTGCCTATGGTGAAAATCCCGTCTGATATACATCAAACAGGTTTTTCGCCATAGGCAAAATTACACATGCCGATATAGGAACGAAATCAATATACCAACTTTACATTATCTACATAGAATGAATTGCCCGGAGAACCGATATATGCCCCGCCGTGGCTGGACGTAAACTGCAACTGGATATGTGTGGGGATATCATCTTCCGTTCCCCATGCCACTTCCTTGATAGGCACGCTTTCGCCCTTACTGTTCACCGCATAGCGTTCCTGCACTTGCAGGCGCATCATGTGCGCCTTGTATTCGGGGTTGCCCGTTATATCGCCGTACATAATGGAATAAGTGGCATTGTTGCGCCAGTCGTCCGTTGTAGTGTAATAACGCACCACCACCGTACCCACGCGTTTGGCATAGATATTTCCGTCTTTGTCTTCCCAGCGTTTCTGCAAAAAGAGGTTCATTTCGGGGAAATCCTTTCCTTCCACATCGGTTATCTTGCTGAAACCGGTGGCATGAACACGTTTTTCACGGTCGGACATCTTCACCTTATAGTCAAACTGAATGGCAATAGGTTTCTTGGTGAACGGGATGCCCGAATTCAGTATCTTCTGCGGATTCTTCGTCCCCTTGATGGGCTCGTGTACATCGCCCAAAAATATGGAACCGGCAGCCAGCACCGTAATGTCCACGATGCCGAACACCTTTACGCTTTCCATACGGGTGTCCATACGAGCACAGAAGCCGTCGCCCCGCTTCTCCGGAAATACCGAAGTATTGGTTTTGGTGATGCCTGCCACACGCGCCATCACGTTGGAAGTAGCCCACGGGGAACCGCCCATATTCTTATACGGCTTGTTTTCACGGATAGTTGCCGTAGGACCGATAGCATACACATTTTTGGTAGCACCGCCGATAATTCCCGATTCTTTAATCTGGCGGTCAATCCATTGATCCATATTTCCGAAAGGAATCATCTCAACCTTATGCTGTGCCGATACTGCTACGCAGCAAAGCATTGCGGACAGCAAACTCAACATTCGAAGTCTTTTACGAATCATTTCTCTATTCTCCTACAATCAGTTAAAGTTCATAATTCCACTGCTTCAGCGCAAAGCCCCAGTTGTCCTGAACCAGTTGCACCGTGCGGTCGTCATATTTATATTTATTCTTCTTATAACCTTTCTTACCGCCTACATACTGCTCGATGGCAGTGCGGGCATCCGCAAAACCGGGTATGGACAGCGCATCGTAGATGTGCTCCGTCATTCCCATAGCATCGGCTTCGAAGTCCTCGAACTTCACTTCAATCAGATTACCCGCCGGAATGCTTGCCTTGTCCGCCTCGTACTTATGATAAAGTTTGGCATAGATAGACAGGATGTTCTGCTCCAGTTCCGCAGGAGTAATATCCTGAAGTTTCAACGGCTGGATAGTATTCGTGAAGAAACTGCGCGTGCTCTCGAACACCGTATAAGGATTACGCATCAGGTAGATGAACTTGGCATTGGGGAACATCTTTACCAGTTCCTTCACACGTCCGGTATGCGGCGGGTTCTTGCTGAGAAACTGCGTACCGTGCGTATTCCACAAGGAAATCTTGATGAGTCTGGTAAACGTTTCCTCAAACACCTTCAGCTCCGCCTCACTTATATCGTCGAACAACAGATACTTATCGGCATACTCCTGCTGATGCTTGGGCAAGAACCAGAAGTTATAATAGGTATAAGGCATCATGTTCGCCAACGCAAACTCTTCCTCCTGCGGCAGGTCTACCGCCAGCTCCATATTGTCCGTGGGACGCTTGTCGGGCATCAGCCAGCTCATGTTTTTCTTGAAGAAAGGCTGTCCCCACATCATCAGATGCGGAAATACGGTCTGATACGTTGTGTTATAGCCGAAATGCTTGTCGCAAGAGAACACATTATGCACGAAAGTTGTTCCGCTACGCCAGTGACCGAGAATAAATACAGGGTCGTGCTCCAGCGGTTTGTCCGCCAACAGCTTCTCATAACGTTTGTCCTGCAAGGGAGCCAATATGGAAAGCATGCGGCAAACGGCTTTCGTCAACCGGAATTTACCTTTGTACGCGGCATCTATTTCACGTCCTTTTGTAATGGCGTTGAACGTTTTCCAGTCTGCACCGACCAGTGTGTTAATCGGCAGTTTGTTGAATTCTAATAAACCCATTCTTGTTTAATTGAGAATTGTAAGTTGAGGATTGCAGAACAGCCTTTCGGGCCAGTCCGCAATTCTCATCCGACTCTTATTTGTTAATGTTTAATTTTCATTTCTTAATAATCACTGCCACTCCCTGACGTTCCAGTTCTTTGACGGCTTTCTCTACAGCTTCGTAATGCTCGGGAGCGATGCCCAGCTTCGGCAAGTCAAGAACAGGGAGTTCTTCGGATACATGCATATCCTTATCTTCCACGCGGTCGATAATCATACCAACGGCGCTGGTATTGTTGGTTATCGGGTCTATCAGGATGAAAGAACCGGTGGCTTTGTTGGTCTGATAAGGGTCAAAGAAGAGTTCCTTGGCAGTAGTCAACACTACGCGGGCAATCTGGTTCAACTGCATCGGCAGGGTCTCTTTCGTCAACCGGCCGTTGTCAAGGGAGAGTTTCTCCATTGTATTGACATCTACCTTATACTTGATATTGTCAATACGCGTACGGCTCAAATTGGTAGTTTGCTTGATGAAGAACGATTTGTTTACATCCATCGGTTCCTCGTCCATCCACACTACCATGGCTTCGAAGTTACGCTCCATCATCGGAAGATTGTCAGGATGTACCAGCATCTCTCCGCGTGATACGTCAATCTCGTCTTCGAGCGTCAAGGTAACGGACTGCGGCGGGAAAGCATAATCCAATTCCCCGTCATAGGTCACGATGCTCTTGACGCGGGACTTCTTTCCGGACGGCAATGCCATCACCTCATCTCCCTTGCGGATAATACCCGAAGCCACCTTGCCGCAGAAACCACGGAAGTCGAGGTTGGGACGCAACACATACTGTACCGGGAAACGGAAATCTTTCAGGTTGTGGTCGTTATCAATAGGTACGGTTTCGAGGAAGTCAAGCAAAGAAGTACCGTTGTACCACGGAGTGCGCTCCGACTTCTCCACCACATTGTCGCCGTCAAGCGCAGAAAGCGGGATGCAAGTTACATCGGGGATGCCCAACGGAGCGATAAACTTCTTGTACTCGCCTACAATTTCATTGAAACGCTCTTCGGAGAAGTCCACCAAGTCCATCTTATTAACGGCAAGCACCACATGCTTGATACCCAGCAAAGATACAAGGAAAGTATGGCGGCGCGTCTGCGTGATGACACCCGTGCGGGCATCTACCAGAATAATCGCCAGATTAGCGGTAGAGCCGCCGGTAATCATGTTACGCGTATACTGTTCGTGTCCCGGAGTGTCGGCAATGATGAACTTACGGTTATTCGTGGAGAAGTAGCGATAGGCCACGTCGATAGTAATGCCCTGCTCACGCTCCGCCTTCAAACCGTCCAGCAGCAAGGCATAGTCGATGTGGTCGCCGGCATTACCCATACGTTTGCTGTCGCGCTCCAACGCATCCAACTGGTCTTCATACAATTTCTTACTATCGAACAACAGACGTCCGATAAGCGTGGACTTTCCGTCATCCACCGAACCGGCGGTAAGGAAACGAAGCAAATCTTTCTGTTCGTCTTTATCAAGGAAAGCCTTTATATCAAGTCTTGAATCATCCATTTCTTAATTCTCAATTTTTAATTCTTAATTTCATTAGAAGTATCCCTCACGTTTCTTCTGCTCCATACTTGCTTCCTGGTCAAAATCGATAACGCGGGTGGTACGTTCGCTCTTGGTGGTAGTCATCATCTCTTCCACAATCTTCTCGATTGTATCGGCACTGCTTTCTACAGCCCCGGTCAGCGGCCAGCAACCCAACGTACGGAAACGCACCATACGCATTTCAATCTTCTCGCGATACTGTTCCGGCAAGCGGTCGTCATCAGCCATAATCAGGTTGCCGTCAATCTCCACGCAAGGACGCTCCTTGGCAAAATACAAAGGTACGATAGGAATATTCTCCAGACGGATATATTGCCAGATGTCCAGTTCCGTCCAATTGCTCAACGGGAACACACGGATACTTTCTCCCTTATGGACACGCGCATTGTATATGTCCCACAATTCCGGACGCTGATTCTTCGGATCCCACTGGTGGAACTTATCACGGAAAGAGAAGATACGTTCCTTTGCGCGCGACTTCTCTTCATCGCGACGGGCGCCACCGAAAGCCGCATCGAATTTGTATTTATCCAATGCGTGCAGCAGTGCCTGTGTCTTCATCAAGTCCGTATGCACTTTACTGCCATGCGTAAAAGGTCCTACACCTGCTTCAAAAGCTTCCATATTGCTCTCTACAATCAGGTTCCAGCCGTACTTCCGGGCATACTCGTCACGGAATTGAATCATCTCCTTGAACTTCCACTTAGAGTCGATATGCATCAACGGGAAAGGAACCTTACCCGGAGCAAAAGCCTTTTCGGCCAGACGTACCATAACCGATGAGTCCTTGCCGATACTATACAGCATCACCGGATTCTCGAATTCCGCAGCCACTTCGCGGATAATATGAATAGACTCTGCTTCGAGTTCTTTCAAATGGCTCAGTTTATATTCTTCTTTCATGCTATATTATTTCTTCTGAATTCTCGGTAAAATTAATTCCAATAATTTATTGACGGATTCTTCCAGGCTCAACGCAGATGTATCCAGTGTCAATGCCGGATGTGCAGGAGCCTCGAATGGCGCGGAAATACCCGTAAAGTTTTTAATTTCTCCGCGGCGTGCCTTTGCATACAAGCCTTTTACATCCCTGCGTTCGCATTCCTCAATGGGTGTACTGACGTACACTTCCAGAAAATCATCCTTCCCGATAATATTCGCCGCCATTTCGCGGATGTCGTTGCTGGGACTGATAAAGGCTGCAATCGTTATAATGCCCGTATCTACAAATAATTTGGAAACCTCGGCTATACGGCGGATGTTCTCTATGCGGTCGGCTTCCGTAAAGCCCAAATTGTTATTGATGCCGCTGCGGATATTGTCTCCGTCCAAAATACGGCAAAGCAATCCGCGTTTATGCAACTCACGTTCCAAAGCGATAGCTATCGTACTCTTACCCGACCCGCTCAGCCCGGTAAACCAAATCATCACGCTATGTTGTTTCAGAAGCTCTTCTTTGTCTTGCCTCGACAACATTCTGTCAAAAATAGGATATATATTATTTTCTGTCATAATTCAATCAAAATGGCCATATTAAGGGAATAAGGAATATGGATATAAGAAAAGTGATAATATTCAACGGAAGTCCGATGCGGACGAAATCCGTAAATTTATAATTGCCGATACCTTGTACTATCAGGTTGGTCTGATAACCGATAGGCGTCGAGAAACTTGCCGATGCAGCCATACAGATAACCACAAAGAAAGGCGTCGGACTTACGCCCAGTTGCGATGAAATGGAAAGCGCCAAGGGAAAAGCAAGTGCAGCGGCGGCATTATTCGTTATCAGTTCGGTAAACAGGTTGGTAATGACAAACATAACAGCCAGCAACACCGCAGGCCCGTAATGATCCGTCAGTCCAATGATGTATCCGGCCACGGCATCCGCCACTCCGGAGTTTACCATTGCCTTGCTGATGGCAAAAGCACAGGCAATCGTTATCAGGATATCCCACGATATATATTTGGTATATTTACGGGCCGGAAAGATTTTTGTCCATGCCATTAGAATGGTTGTAACGGACACGAAAAAGAACATATCCAGTTTGATATCCGGAAAAGCCTCTTTCACTGCAGGCAGTTCGCCAACCGTAGCTCCGGTTATCATCAGAATCAGCAGGGCAAGGGCAAACCAACGTTTGCCTTTACTTGCAACAGGCTCCGTATCCTTACCGTTGGCAAGCATCACGAAGACAGAAGATTCACCCCACGTCTGCACAAAAGAATCATCAGCCATTACCACCAAAGTATCACCTTCCCGGAAATACTCATTCTCCAAATCCTGCACATAACTCTGGCCGTTACGCTTTATCTCTTTCACTTCAGCGCCATAATGACGTTTAAAGTTAAAATCCTTCAGTTTCTTGTTGATACCCGGAAAACGAGGACCCAAGACAGCCTCTACCCTATGCAGATCACTATGTTCTTCCGGTTCATCATCCGGTTTCACCGCATCTTTACGGACATCGGGCAATAGTCTGGAAGAAAACAGAAACAGATAGATAATACCGGTTATTGCAATAAAAATACCGACTTTCCCAAGTTCAAACATAGTAAATCCCTCATAACCGGCATCCAGTATCATACCGTGTACCACCAGATTGGTGGAAGTGCCGATTAAAGTACAGATACCTCCCAGAATCGTCACATAGGACAAAGGAATCAGAAATTTAGTAGCCGGAAGCTTTACCGACTCAGCCCAACGTTTTATAATCGGAGCAAAAATTACAACGACAGGAGTATTATTCAAGAAAGCCGAAATAAAGGAAATCGTAGGCAGCATTCGGAGTTGTGCTTTGAAAACGGTGGTTTTACCTTGTGGCAGGAGCTTTTTGATAAGCTGTCCCAACGCACCGGACTGACGAATCCCCTCACTGACCAGAAACAGCATGGCAACCGTAATCATACCCTTATTGCTAAATCCTTCCAGCATTTCTTTAGGTGTCAGGATTCCGGCACAGAGAAACAGTACCACAACCGAAAAGAGCACCATCCCCGGACGCATTTTATCCAAAACCAGGGCTATCACCATGCCCAGCAACGCTAAAAGCACAAATATGATTTCAAACGTCATATATACGAGTCGTTATTTAATTACGCCTGGGCTCTACTATAAACCAAGGATTCAACAAATCTTCCTTATTGTACTGTAGCGGTTCTTCTTTTCCGGCCTGATATACTTCCATACCGGCAGCACGTGCAATGGCATGCCCTGCTGCCGTATCCCATTCCATGGTGGGAGCAAAACGGGGATATACATCCGCCTTACCTTCCGCCACCAGACATATTTTAATGGAACTTCCACTGGAAATCAATTCTACATCCGAGTGGCAATGCTTCATCTTTTCAATGTAATCTTCAGTTTCGGGAGACAGATGTGAGCGGGATGCTACAATTACAAATTTATCGTGATCATCCTTAATCGGCAAATGAACGGCTTTCGCCATCAACTCTTCCAACGACGCTCCGCTGCGAGCTGTAAAATCCGAAAGTTTGTAAGCACCTAATGTTTCTTCGGCAAAATAAAGCTCCCGCTTTACCGGAAGGTATATAACCCCCATTACCGGAACGGAATTACGAACCAAAGCGATATTAACGGTAAACTCGCCATTCCGTTTGATAAACTCTTTGGTACCATCCAGAGGGTCTACAATCCATAAAGTAGTCCATGCACATCGCTCTGTATAGGGCAAATGCTTTCCCTCCTCGCTCAATAATGGATAAGGCGTTTTTTGCAGATAGCCGGCAATAGCCGCATGCGCTTTCTTATCAGCAATCGTCAAAGGAGAATTATCCGCTTTCTTTTCTATTTGAAAATCTGAGGTCGGATCGTTGTAAATAGAGAGGATATCTTTGCCGGCACAAAGTGCTGCATCAATCGCATCAAGTATATATTGTCGTTCCATATTGTATTCTCAAAATATATAAGGTGCAAAATTAAAAACTTTTTTACCGCCAAAAGTTTTTAATTTTGTTTTATAACTTCTTTTAAACGAAAAAGAGATATTTATAAGTACTTTTCACAATCACCCAAAACAGAGTTTTCATAATCATTTTCAACAGATTATGAAAAAGGCAGTAACTTCCCAGTTACCGCCCTATCTTGAAAGGAGGGAAATACCCCTTTCTTATGAATTACCAAAAAGAATTCAAATTAATTAATGCGATACAGCAGCCAAGCACCCTGGAAATCCTGACGGTTAGGGTATTTAGCCTTGAAAGCATCGCGAGCGCTGGCAGCAGAGTTTCTGTCTGCATATGTACTTACGATTACACGATACATAGCGGCGTCTGCATTAAATGCAATGACAACATTATAACCTTCCTTATCCAAGAAGTTTTTCAGGTTCTCCGCATTGGCTTTCACACCGAAGCTACCGCATACAACACTATAATCTTTCAGTCCGTCAGCACCTGATACCACCGTCACTTTCTCTTCACGGATCGTACCTACCGGTGCACTTTCTACAACCTTAGCTTCTACCGGAGCGCTAACCACAGGAGCAACTTCCTCTACCGGTGCAGTAGTCTGCGGTTCTGCCAATTCCTGCTGTTTAGCCTTTTCGTATGCTTTCTTGTAAGCGCTTTCACTCGATTTACAAGAAGAGAATGCCAGTACAATACATACTCCCATTCCTAACACTGCCAATTTTTTCATCTTTTCTTTTTATTTTTTGTTAGTAACTATATCTATTCTCAAATAACACTCAATATTTACGGAAAACATATTTCGTTCCTTCATAGTCCAACCGCATCTTATTGTTTGTCAATTCTTCAACCTTGAACGTTCTCTCGCCGCTATCTCCCCAACCAAAGAACTTCTTATAGCTATCCGAATTTACAAGTTCTTCATGAACAGACTCATTTCCTGAACTATTATCCGGCCACAAAGTTATAGAAATTTCATCATCTTTCAACTTATAATAACCATAAAAAGATTCATAGCTTCCACTTTCATTCATACAATGTGCCAGAAAACTGCCTTTTTGAAAACCATAGAAGATACTGTCTACTTTCTGCACTTTACCATCGGGATACTGATATTCGCGCAACTGCCATTTTCCTACCCAGTCGGAACCGCCGTCATTCATACAAGACGCCAGTCCCAGCGCTACACACATCAAAAGCAATAGTATTGTCCCGTTCAGCAATCTTTTCATATATCTCTTTTTTGTTTAGGAAGCAAAAGTACTCCGAACCGCTTATCTTAGCCTCTCCTATGTCGTTAAATATAATTAAAATACATATTTTATCTCTTTTTGAGGCATATATTTTCAAAAAACACGAATTAATGAACAATCATTCAAAATAAATTGTTAGCTTTGTCATATTAGACCTAATAAAAAGAAAGGAGTATTATTATGAAAGGATTAAATGTTTTAGCAGCTTTTTTGGGTGGTGCAGCGGTAGGTGCTGCCATCGGTATTTTGTTTGCCCCGGAAAAAGGAGAAGATACGCGTCACAAGATTGCGGAAATCCTTCGCAAGAAAGGTATCCGGTTGAACCGTAATGAAATGGAAAACCTCGTTGATGAAATTGCAGCAGAACTGAAAGGCGAAGCAAACGAATAAATCAAACCACATTTCAAAACAAAGCCACTATGTTTGCAGATGACAACAGTATTGAGAATATCCAGCAGCTATTTTTCGATTTCAAGAAATATCTGGAACTACAAAAGAAATATACCCAACTGGAAGTAGCGGAGAAATTAACCATATTGCTCTCAACGCTTATACTTGTATTGTTGGTCGTCATCCTCGGCATGGTGGCTTTGTTTTATCTCTCCTTTACCCTGGCCTACATACTAGACCCCATAGTAGGCGGATTAATGGTAAGTTTTGCCATGATAAGCTGCTTCCATATTTTATTGATTGCGTTAATTGTTGCGTTCCGCAAAAAAATCATTATTAATCCAATGACCAAATTCATTGCCGGATTATTCATAGATAACAATAAAAACTAAAATATCATGGATATGAATGATACCGTCCAGACAGAGATTCTTACACTGGAAGACCTCCAACGACAAAAGGCCGAAGCATTAGAAGAATTACGTGCCCAAAAGCAGGTCATGAATGATACCGCCCGGAACTTATTTGCCCCGATAGCCCCTGCTGCAAATAAAGGAACAGCTATCATGCGTGCATTTAATACCGGTATGGCTGTATTCGACGGAGCCATGCTTGGAATAAAACTGATGAAAAAAGTCAGAAAAATATTCAGACGCTGAAAATCAACCAAGCTATAAAGGAATTATTCATGCAGTATCTATCTAATCAATTTCGTATATATAATTGCCCGCAAAGAATTAGGTATTAGTCTAATAGAGAAACGGACAAATAGGTTTTGCATGAATTGAGAAAAAGAAATAAAATGCATTTGTCTCATCATTTGCAGAAAATGCAATTCGTTTATCATATATTTCCATCCCCCTCTTCTTTTAAACATTTCCGAAGAAAAACGGAAATACAGCAAGCTTTCCTGAATATTATAAAACTTAGCTCCATTCATCAACATACGTATCCATAAATAGTAATCCTCAAATAAAGGGAAATGTCGGTATCCACCGGCAGCCAATACTGCGCTCTTTCGAAACATTACAACCGGATGATTTATAGGATTACGGCGTTTTGCGAACTGTCTTATATCATCAGGTAGTTCCGGCAACTTTCTTACAGACTTTATATTGGATACATTATCTTCAAACTCATTAATCCACGCACCAACAACATCAATATCCGGATATTTCTTAAATACAGCCAACTGTTTTTCAAAACGCTCCGGCATGGCAATATCATCAGTATCCATTCGGGCCACAAGTTCGTGCGAACAATACTTTAACCCTTCATTCAAAGCTTTTCCTAATCCCCGATTGGTTACCAGAGAAAGAACTTTCAGATACGGATACCTTGTCACATATGAATCTATAACATTATCTAATTCGTCACCTATCGGACCATCCTTTACTAGAATAACCTCGTCGGGACATACCGTCTGGGAAAAAAGACTATCCAAACTTTCTCTTAAAAACAGAGGAGATTCTTTGTAATATATAGAAAGTATAACAGAAAAAGGCATGAAAGTTATCCAAAGATTAATTAGTATCGACCAAAATCAACTGAAAGCAGATGCAAGCCAACACGCTGATTTTCGGGTGGAAGTTGCATGTAATCACCAAACATCTTAGTTAAGTATTCATGATAGTGTTCCGGTACAGGCAATTCGGTATCCTCAAACGGTACACGTATAGGAGTTCCATATATTCTTTTGTTCAGAATTGAGGTTTTATACTTTGTCCTACCATAGAAGAATCCCCAATACTCACTCTCTCTGCAATTCAGCCGCTCCACTTGCCTCCGGAAAAAGTCGCGTACATAGCCACATCTCAACGGAAAAGCCAAATACATTAGAATTTTCTTCTTCAAATCGGCGCTTTTATAGGTTCTTAACGACAACTGATAGCATAACAGAACCTTTGCACAAACATATTGCCAATATGCAAAAAATCTATTCGATGACACATTGTCCAGCTTAAACACATCCACAAAAATTCCTTGCTCTCCGGTTGCGGGAATATAGCCTTCGGGTTCTTTCAGAATAGTATCCCGCAATTTAATCTTCGAATAATCAAGCGGCCAATCCACTAACCCCTCTTGTACATAATATTTATTACTATTCAATTGTTCCTTACAGACTTTGAGAAAACGATTATAATTAGAGTGGGTCATAATAATATCCAAATCATCATCCCAAGGAATAAATCCTTTATGTCTTATCGCACCAATAGCAGAGCCTCCCAATAGATAATATTCTATTCCATTATTCTTACATACAATATCGATATCTTTAATTATATCAAGGATTACCAATTGCAAATGACGTAATTCGGTCATAATATATCAAAGTTTTATTTTCGCTTTAATTGTTCCTGTTTATATTCATAAGAATGTTCGCCTTCAGCCCTAAAGTCCCGGTGGTACCGTTCCAGAACTTTTTTAAAGACCTCTTCATATTCAGGAATAAACAAATCATTCCGGTTATTCATATGGTATATAATTTCATCAGCCAATGGATACAACAAAGAAAGATTATTAGCCCCATTGTAAAAATTAGTACCATTTATACGACCGGGAGAAACATTTAAAATACGATTGTCTGTACCACTTTTCTTTAATTCCACATTCACGCTTTCTATGAAAATTTTTAAAGCAGCTTTACTTGCCCCGTAAACGCTGAAAAAAGGAGAAGACATAAAGCCCGCAATGCTCACCATTACTGCCGTATAGAATGGCTTCCTGCTGTGTATGCTACCATAGAAATGCTTGATAATACGCAAAACAGATGTTGTATTCACACTTATCATATCTACTATAGTGTCTTCCTGCATATCCTCAAAAAGAGATAGCTTCCCGAATCCTGCTGTAATAATCAAAGTATCAATATCGTTAAATTCATCAAACAATGAATAGTCATCGAACAGCAAATCGAATTTCCGAAATGACACCAAATGCTTTATATCTGATGGAACCTGACTATAATCCGGTTCCACTTTGTCCACTATCAAAACCGATTTCTCTTTTACTAAACGCATTGCAAGAGCCAGCCCAATCCCGTTACTTCCTCCTACAATAAGAGCCTTTTGTTTCTTTATCATTCCAAATAAGTATTATGCACTCCCTTTCTATACAATTCTATCAATTCTGCAATCATCACAGACTCTTTGGGTTGTAGCCGGTAACTGCTTAAACGGTGCGTATATATCATTGAAAGAAATTCCTGCAATTCATAACGTAAGCCGTCTCCCTGATAAGTATAAAAGTATTTCTTATTTTGATTCTGATCTTCGTACCTCACTTCGAAATAATTTGTGAGCCACCAGGGAGAAGGGACAAGAACATAACCACGCGTACCGGAAATTACAAGATTTCCTTCCGTTTTCACTCCCAGCCCTAAAGTGATAGAAGCTGTTGCTTTTCTATATACCAAATTTCCTTTTGTAAATATATCCACCCCATTCTGTAACTTCGAATAAAAATATGTATCCTTTACATCCGTCCCCAGCAACTTTACGACGGCCATTAACGGAAAGGAGGCCAACTCTGTCATACATCCGCCTGCTTGCCCGGCATCAAGTTCGCGCACATCCCCGCTGACCAATTTAGACAATGACGCCTTTACATCTACCACCTCACCAATAACACCGCTTTTAACCAAAACAAGTAAATGATTCCATGCCGGACAATGAGCTGTCTTGGAAGCCTCGAGCAATACCAAGCCTTTATCCCGTGCCAATGTATAAAGTTCATCGGCCTCTCTCCCACTCAACACCATCGGTATTTCGCACAATACATGTTTACCCGCCGTTAAAGCCCGGTATATATAATTATAGTGAGTAAGGTGAGGGGACGCAATATAAACAGCTTCTATATCCTGAAAGAATGACGCAAGATTATCAGTTGCCTTATCCAAGCCAAAACGAGAAGCGAATGCTTCTGCATCGACATAATCCGGATTGTACACTGACACAATTTCTGAACCGCTGACACTTGCCGCTTCCGGTATAAAACGTTGTGCAATACGCCCCGTTCCTATTATACCTATCTTTATTTTCTCCAAAACTTCTTCACGCAGTTGCGTGCTACTTATTCCTTCGGTACGCGGTAAATACACAACCTGACAAAACTCTTTCAGATAATCAAAATGTCCTTGCCAATCAGAACCTATGGCAAATATATCCACGCCAAATCGCTGAATATCGTCTATTTTCTGTCCGACATAGTCTTCTATTACAATTTCATCGGCATATCCGGTTTGCCGTACGGCTTCAATACGTTCCAAAACATTGTTACGCACATTAAGCTTTCCGCGCTCCCGGTCAAAGCTATCGCTTGTCACACCGACTATCAGGTAATCGCCTAATTCTTTGGCACGCCTTAACAGATTGATATGCCCCTGATGCAATAAATCATAAGTTCCGTATGTAATGACTTTCTTCATAAGCGTTAAAGACTCAGCAATTATAGATTCTACAATATTCTTCCCTAATCTTTTCCTTATCAAAAGGAGCTAACAATTGGTTATAATTTACCGTATCTTTAGACATCATTAATTCAGAAACCGCATCTTTAAAGCCCTCATAATCGTGATAATTAAAAACCCGGTATCCTTTATCTCCTTTCAAATAATCGCCAATCCTTACGCGTTCGGAAATAACAACTGGAGTATGGTGTTGAAGCGCCTCTAAAGCCACCAAAGAAAAAGCCTCATAACGTGAAGGCACTACGACAACACTCGCTTGTCTGTATAGACACGCCAACTCAGCATCTCCCAAATTCTGATGAAGAATAAAATCATCGCGTTTCACTGTTCCTTTACACACGCAATGAACCTGACAATTATCAGACAGGGTATAAAGATGTTCTATCCCTTTATTGGTATCATTACGCCCTATAAACAATACCATATTATCTTGTTTCTCTACCTCATCCAAAACATTCGTATCTGTTGTACTCCAATGAGGAATCTTTTTTACATTAGGATGGTACTTGCCAAAAAAGCGGGTATCTTCATTGTTTATAGTAACAATTGTATCCACTTTGAACAAGACCGGTTTCAGGAACAAATGAAACCACAGTTTCCCTTTCATGGGATGCCGGAGATACCGGAAAGGATGAAAATGAGGACTATATACGATTTTCTTATTCAAACCATAGGCCGCATTTATTGCCTGCACCGCACCCGGAGACATAAAACCGTGAATATGTACTACATCACATCTGCTATTCTCTATGTAACGGACCAATGCTTTGGTATCGTATTTATACTTACGAATCCACTTTACATACGTGGCAGGCAGGTCTTCCACGGGCATAACATCCACATCACATGCAGACATCAGAGCATACAAGTCATCACAATGTCTTTTAATTCCACCGTTAAAAGACAAAGTCTTATCCCGAATAATAAGAACTTTCATAAATCTTCAAATACTATTGTGCGTATTGGCAGCAATCCATTGTCTTCCAGCATCAAAGCAGAGCTTACCTGCAATATAGAGTAAAGGAAAAAGAATGCTATGACAATCATCTGACTGCGATGATTCTTAAAGATAAAAGGAAAATAACTAAGCCAAATACACTCTATAATTCTATAATAAGCAGATAATCTGATAGAGAAATAACCTATTTGCGAAAACAAAAGGTAAGTAACGATTGAAAGAAATGCCCCCCACAGAATGATCTGTTTCAACCTTTCCGTAGCTTCAATCTTATCAATACTATATATTATCAATCCAAAAAAGAACAAACGCCGCAATGTTCCGGAGGAGAACAGCACATTAGAGGAAGCATCCCCGTTTTCACCATAAGCCAGTATCCGGTCTCCCATAGCGCTATCCCCCAAATACATTGAAGCCATATCCATAAAAATATTGAATATTTGATTCATTGATAACAGTACGCATAAGAGACAAATGCCTACAATATGAATTTTCTTTAACTTTATGTTGAGAAGAAGATAAAAAGGTATAAAGCAAAAAGCTGTATAATGAATAAAAGAGGCCAATAAACATACCGTTATATATTTTATCTTTTTCCGCATATACGCATAATATACAGCCAGCAAAGTCAATGACATGGCAAGCCCCTGACGTATAGCATTCATCTCATAAGCTATATAATAAAAGCTGCAAAACAACATCATCGAAAGGTAAAACCCTTTCCTAAAGGCCAGCTTACGAAAGACAAACAGTTTCAGTCCGAACGAAAGAATAAAAATAATCGCCACAAAAACCTCATAGTTTCCGCCAATATATTTTACTGCTTTAATAAGCAAGGCGAATAAAGGTTCTATGGGGTCATCATACTCAAAAATTTCTTTATAGCCGGGATAGTCAGAGCCTACTTCATACCTAAAGGATGATATAAAGAAGATTACAGAGAAAAAAACGTATGCAAATAAACAAGAGTATTTCTCCTTGTTCCTAACATTGAAATTATCCAATAAAAAAGTCGCATACGCCAAGACGACCAAAGTATAATAATACATTAAACCTTGAACTTTACAAATCCTATAATTTTACCTCCGAAGGAGTACCAGTGTTTGATAAAGTTTCTTATCAAAAGCATTCCACAGAAAGCCCTCAACAGATAATACAGATACACAAATAAGGCTTTATAATTACGCCTCATTATCCAATCCTTTTTTTGTAATGCAGCAAATCCAAGGCTATATTTATAGACTTTAGAAATATCTGCATTGTTAGCTGGATGATAAACGGCTGTTCGGTCAACAAAAAAACCACATGTTCTATAGTTCTCAATAAAAGAGTACAGGTAATCCGTTTCTTCTCCTGACGAAAAGTAAGTTCCCACTCCCAAACGCTCATCAAACATCACCGTATTTTTTCGGACAAAAATATTATACGAAATACATGCCTTTAAAACATCCTTTTTATATAGATATGCCTTTTGTGAAATATGACAAACTCTTTTGGTTACAGTATCCCGGGTAGTAACTGCACAGAATCCTACTTCTTCCCTACTGCTAAAGGCTTCATTTACTTCCTGCAAAACATTTACCTCATAGTAGCAATCGTCATCGGGAAAACCTATGATTTCTCCTTTACACATGCGCAAGGCAATATTCCGGTTGTATGATAATCCTTTTACATCGCTACGTATATAATGAATAATGAAGTTTTTTTCAAAATTGCGAACTATATCTTCAAGTTCATGATGCTCGTTTTGATCTACAATATATAACTCAAAATCCTTAAATGTCTGTTTAGAGAGGGATACGCACAGACACCTAACCTCCTCTACCCTTCCTAAGGTCGCTGTAATCAAAGAAAATCTCATCTGATTCTATTTTTTACCAATGATACATCGTCGGGCGTTACCTAATATGTGTGTAAGTTTCGTGCCGATGATACGAGCTATAATGATTTTCATCTTTTCATCCCATGATTTCCATGAAGCGGCAAAATGATGTATCGAACGAGTATTGCAAGTGACATTCATCTTATTTGTCCGATAATCAATCGGACAAAAATATTCTTTCGGATAAATCCATATCTCATTCACACATTGTATATCATCTATATTCCTCAAGCCTTTTGCTACTAACAGCTCTGTAGTGTATTCTACCACTGTTTTCTGATTCAGATCATTACCTGCATATTGAAAATGCAGACCTGCATATAAATTCAACATATCTTCATAGAAACCAAGTCTCGGAATACATCCCAAACCAAGTCCTGGAGCTACTGCTAAAATAGAGGTACCACCCGGTTTCAGCTCATTTTCGCATCCCATAAATGCCCCACGCTCTATAATATCATTCATTGGTTTTATTACTTCTACATCCGTGTCAAAATACAATCCACCATAATAATATAAAATATAAAAACGTGCATAATCGCTCACAAAAGCATATTTTTTGGCTTCATAAGCCTCACGTGTATAAGGAATCATGTTCACGTTAAAATTATCCTCGTTCCACTCTCTTATTTCATAGTCTGGAAAATACCTCTTCCACGACTCAATACACTTCACGGCAAGCAATGGTAATGGATTTCTTCCAAACCAACAGTAATGTATTATTTTAGGAATCATATTATAAATATAAGGCTAAAGATTTATGTATAATTCTTTTCATATCAAAAAATAGAGAGCCATTGTTTCACTACTTGCTCTGCAGAAAAACGTTGTACTTTCTTTATGGCACTCTCGGCAAGCCTATTACGTGTTTCCGAATCAAGCATCATATTTCTTACAGCTTCCACATACAAATCCATTCTGTCATTCTTTACGGTTATGCCATTTACATTATTTTCTATAACCTCATGCAAGCTCGGATAACTGTCAAATGCAACGGGAACTACCCCGAACTGTTGTGCTTCCGTAATGGTCAGCCCCCAACTTTCCAATGCTGAGGTCATGAGAAAAACAGATGCTTTTTGATAATATGGAAGAGGATTTTTATTTCCTTCGAAATATATATTCTTTATATCATTTTCAGCCACATAACTTTTATAGTTATTCTCGTCACTTCCGCTCCCTACAATAACCAACTTCCAATCCGCCAACCTGTCATCACTCATAAGTTCTTTCCAACTCCTTAGGGCAAGAGAAATTCTCTTAGGGTTCTCTACAAGCCTCGAAACAATAAGTACTACTTTTTCTTTTTCATAGATTTTCTCAAAAGGAAAGAATATATCGAACGAGAGAGTATTGGGTATCACACTGAACTTATCCGTATCCTTTATATGTCCGAAAGCTGTAAAAGGTTGTATCAATTCAGACGACAATAGAACCACTTTGTCCGAATAGTCATAGGTATCTTTATATTTCAAAGGAAGCGCATATAAATGCTTTACTTTCAATATCGGATAAGCCGTCAACCTTAACATATTCGCCATAAGCCCCCGGCTTTTCCAACATTTAAGTACACTATTACTCCACGAAACATCTTCCCGCTCTACGCCAGGATAAAGGTGATGCGCAAATATTATCTTTATCTTCTTTCCGATTGCCTGCCTTATGCCTTTTGCTAATCCTAACTGCCCCTGAAGCAATACTACATCTATATCTTTCTTTACTATATAATCAATCAAAAGCGCCACATTCTTCCTGCTTCCAAGACATAGTCTTCCATCAAAAACAGTCTTCTTATAAAGGCTGTCTATCCCTTCATAATAAGCTAAATAACATCTACACAGACATCTCTTCCTAAACTCCCTGCACAATGTATCGGTAATTCTCTCAGTTCCTCCCAAAAAGGGACTGACATCAAATGTATTTACAAAAAGAATATTCATCAATCAAAAAAGCCAAGTCCAAACTTCTTATCCAACCTTAACAATCCACCCCTCCAAAAATCAGGCTTTATATGTAATCCATCTATCACACACCAGTTGTCCGAAAAGTTAATAGTATGCAAGCCATCAGGATAGTTGCTTCTCGGCTGAGGATATAAAACTGCTACTTCTGTTTCTTCATACCTGTCCAAAGATACAGAATCAACACACCAGATAACCGTACCTGCTCCATAATGTTCCAGACAATCCTGCGAAGGTCTATACAACTGACCGTTTACTCTAAAAAAATCACCTGCCATACGACTACCTCTAAGGCCCTTCTTCACACAGACTCCCTCCTTGGGATAGTAATTCCCCCAAATATTATCATCAGAACACCATAAATATAATTCTTCCTGATCACAGCCTTTTTTTCCACCGAACAACCAATATTTCCCGTTTTCATAAACGATGTTGGGATCGGATACCGGCATATCCAACAACGTTTTCACGTAGATGCACTCTTCCCTTACCTCATCATAGCAATACAGTTTCAGTTTATCCGATGCTATATTTTCAGGAAGTATGTAGACTTTATCGTTCCAACGAAGAATATACGGATATGACAGATGGCTTTTTATGGACAGTATTTTCTTTCTCCTTACTAATTGAAACGTTTTAGTACAAACAGTCAGTTTTACCAAAGTTGCCGCTCCCCCAAGAAATAGTGCTTCCTCTGCAAGAATTTCCAATGTGTCGTCCGTCTCTTTCAAAATAAAAGGATCAGCAAACATTCTATCACGATACTTATGCTTCAGCCAATGCACACTACATAAATCAAAATTTCCGAAGATGACATCCGTAGGCGTCGCTTTTATAAGACCTATGTTATAATCATAAATCTTATACCGTTGGGATAATTGTTTTATATTTATCACGATTACTTGAAGTTAAGAGAGTCAAATTATACATACTTGCTTATTTTCTCAAAATTATTCTTTTCAAAGCTTTTCTCTCTTCTAAATTAAATCCGAACATAAGACTGATACCACAAAAGCAAAGAACATTTATCAGTATCGGCAGGATACAATAATACGCAGTATATTCGTAGGAATTATAAATAATATTTATCAAATATGAACAAAAACACATGCAGAAGAAAGTATAAAAAAACGGCACAAAAACCTTTTTTACATAAAGTTCTAAATCAAAACGCCCTATCCTTTTCGCTATATAAAGAATAATGAAAAAATTTATAAATTCAACTATCGCCATTATAATAAATACACTATATAGTGGTAAAGATGTATATTTCAGAACAATATAAGATAAAGGGAGTGCAGCACCTAATACAATAAATTCCGTTATCTGGTAAACTTTCAACTTGCCAATAATCATATAAAATATATCTATCGGTTCGTGAAAAGAGCGAATGGCAAGATAGATTAATATAGTCCGTACAAAAGCAATCGTATGCTCAGGAACGGTAGTCAGCCAAATAGATAGAATATCTTCTATGTAAAAATATACAGGAAAAGCTATAGACAAATAAAAGAAAACAACCACTCGAGCTCCGACAAATAACATTTTGAAAAAGCTATTGAATTCACCCTTTGCATAGAGTTGTGTAGCCTGCGGCTGAATTGCCAACATCACGTTGTATAACAACGTGGTTATTGCATTCTTTATTTGATATGCGATAGTTCGGGCAGCATTCACCACAACTCCACCGAAAAGGTTCAGTACAATATTAAGTCCCTCGTTAACATATGAATAGGCAAAACTTCCTGCAAAATTCCATCCGGCAAAACTTCCCATTTCTTTGAACAGACTCTTATTCCAATAAAATTTATATTTGCACTCTTCGAAATTTACTTTACAATAGATAGAGCACAACAGCCTCATCAGTAAAGACACTGCCAATATCAGCATTGAGTATAACTGTAACTTATCCATTGCAAAGAAAGGAAGAATAAGAATGGCTCCCAACCTCAGAAAGGCATTCAATATAGATATAAAGGCATAGAACGACATACGTTCATGAGCTATTATCACAGCATCAAAAGGTATAGTCATGATTGAAACCATAGATGCCAATATCGAGAGGTGAAAAACCCAATGGGCGGATACCATGCGGGCGGAATCTATCACAAGTTTATTATTCAGGAACCATAACCCGATACCCTCTGCTATTATACAAAAAACTAAACTTATAATGACATTGATGAGTATGCTCATATTAAAGACTTTCTGTAGAGCCCCTATATTGTCATTACCCATTTCGTAATTAAGAAACCTTTGGGTAGCAGTAGCAAACAAGCCACGCAAAGAAGAAAATATGGCAACAACCCCTCCTACCAATCCATAAATACCAAAATCTGTAACGCCTAACTCCTTCAATAAAACCCGAGAACTATAGAATGATATTAACATCAATACCAACATTCTAAAGCATAGAAAGATTGTATTTACAGCTATTTTCTTTGTCTTATCCATATAAAACAATGCTTATAACCTTTATATTATTGAGGAAATTGCATTTATATATTATTTATGAAACATTACAAGTTACCCGTTTATTTTTAACTCTTGACAGTTTGAGAAGATCCAAACACATTAAAAATAATGTAAAGTTCAAGATGTAATAATTAGGAAATTCTTTAATGATGCCTCATACATCATTGCCACCTCACTTGTCATCTGCTTTTCCATGTTACGATCTTCACATGGTTTGATACTACTAATAATTTACTTATTATCAATTAATGAGCACTAAAAGATGGAGATTTCTGAAATTGAATTTTCCCTTTATCTTGATGAAAAAATCTTAGAATTTCTTCCCGAACGCAATATTCATAAACGTCATAAAAAGTATCTTGGTATCAAAACCCCAGGAGCGATGCTCCAAATAGAATAAATCATAACGCAGACGACGAATCATTTTCTCCAAAGTATCGGTATAGCCATTGTAAAGTGTAGCATACGAAGTGACTCCCGGACGAATCTGGAATAAATAACGATAACGAGGATCCACCTCCATAATCTGGTCTATAAAGAACTTACGTTCGGGACGGGGGCCGATAAAGGCCATATCACCACAGAATACATTCCAAAGCTGGGGAAGTTCGTCCAGATGATGATCGCGAAGAAACCTGCCGACTTTCGTCATGCGGGGATCTTTTGCACCGGCGTAGAGAGCAGGGCCATACTTCTCTGCGTCCAGCTTCATGCTGCGAAACTTATAGATATTAAAAGGACGGCCGAACCTACCGATACGCTCCTGCTTGAAAATAGCAGGACCTCCATCTTCACTTTTCACGGCAATATAACAAATCAAAAATAAAGGAGAAAAAACAATAAGTGCACCAAGGGCAAGAAAACAATCACCTATACGTTTCACATTGCGCTCGAAAGCATTCATTCCGTCAGGAATAAAATGATCATCTTTCTCAATCGGTTCCATAAAATAAAAAGTCTTAGTTTAGATAGTTGAATAGTTTAGGTTGGTGAATGAAGTTATTCTATCACTTCATAAGGGTATTGGTTTTCTTCAAAACTCTTTAGCTCTTCTATTATATCCACTTGCTCCAAAGTTAATTCTGCCTTATCCCAAGTGGCAATAATGCTATGAGCTTGCCTTGACAGTTCTTCATCATAAACTTCGCTATAACAATAGACAAGAAGTTGAACTTTGAGCAAAGATGCAGACAGTTTAGGAAGGACTTCCCAACTACGGTCCAATACTCGCTGAATGTATTGCTGCTTATGACCATTATCGTAAATAGTAGCGGCAAAAGCTGCTAAAAGGCCAAGACAAAGCTCAGCTTCGGACTCAACAGTCTTGCCGCGAGTGCCATAAAGCTCCAATGCCTGCTCGTAAACTTCACGGTTCAAACGTGTAAATTCGTCTACATAGATAGGACTCCCGTCAAGCCCGTAAGTGAGAAGACGATGGGCTAAGGAAAATAATGAATCCATTAATTTGTGAATTATGATTTGTGAATTATAATGCTTTAAAAAAAGGTTACTCTTTTATGGGTTCTACCAAAGAAGGCGGAATAAAGGTAGTAGCTACAGCCATGACACCCTCTATATTAACCACCACACGACGGTCGTGGCGGATTCGGACAAACTCACCGATTACTCCCTCAAAAACACCACCGGTAATACGTACTTTCTGTCCCTTAACCAAATGCAATTCGGCCGGCTCTACATAAAGAACCGCTTCGTCACAATTGCCTGCCACCAAAATAAAGCTACGCATTTGCGATTCGGGAATTACAACCGGACGACAATGCTCACGATTCATAATAAAACGTATAGGCATGGACGATTCAAGCCTGTCTTTCAAAGTATCTATACGTTTACGGGTAGAGTAAACAAAAACAAGATTGTGAATAGCCGGAAGCAGTTTACGGACGCGCTTCCCCGATTTCATGATATACTCATAACGCATCGGGATGAAATTCTCAATATTCTCGGCATCCAGAATTGCTTTTAACGCTAATTCACGGCTATAAGAAACACGAATCGCAAACCAACAATTACTTCCTTCATTTTCAGCCGGTAATTGCATATCGGGTTTACATTGTAACTCGGATGATTTATTTACTGATAAACGGGACATTAATCTGTGATAATGCAAGATTTGGAATAACATGAAGCCTTGTAAAAAGGGTGTTCTTTAGGGACACCGGAGTAGCGTAATACTTACCGATCAAGTCATGTAATGCAGTTATTTCCAATAGTTTAGTTAGCATTCATATTGTTTTAGAACTTCCTACCATCACGGAAAAAGAAGTCGAAAAACAGTTATGTTAGTTTTTAGCTTATAAAAAGCTGAGAACTAATAATCTAAAAAGAGAAAGTATCTTTTAGACGTTCGTTTAAAAGACACTCTTTTTAATGAGAAGTTCAATAGACGTATTTATATAAATAATAAAATAGTAATGAGGTCTTTTGAAGCGTGGATAATAAATTGATTTAAAGTAATTTGTCTAAAAAATAGTTTCTGTTTGGAAATATTCTTATTAAACATTTTGCCCGTTAAAAAAATAGGTTGTATCTTTGCGCACAATAAACGAACGTTTAAAAAACATTTTCCCTTTTTTGGCATAGTATATTATGCTACTATCACATTACCTCTTCATACACCTCTACCAAAGGAAATACATAGCTTGATTTGTTGGTGTATATCACCGATAAAAATGATTTTCAGGATTAATTGTTTTTCATCATTAATCATCATAAAGCATAAAACAAAACTAAGAAGATGATGAAAAAGTCATAACGGAAGAAAGAAGTCTCGAAAAGATGTTTCCGCTACCCGCACTGGGACATGCCAACAATAAGCAAACGCACAATTATGGCAAACCTATATTCACCTTACTGCAAATGAGAATTATAAATTCCAAAGAAATCAATGCTATTTCGCGGTTATCCGGCTATAAAAAATTAAATGGTTGCACATGGTTAAAGAATACACACCACATGCTGTAGTGAAATCGTAGCCAAAAGGAAACATCCTATTACGGCATTTGCCAAAGAGAAGAAAAAGACAGAAGTTTAATATCTGGAAATTAAAAGAACATATCAAAAAAAAAGAAGTTAACACCATTGGCTACATGATGTTAACTTCATTACAGTAATAATATCAACTCTTACACGTAAGTCTCAAGCAGTTTCACCCGCTGGCCTTCCGGTACGATTGTTACTTCCTGAACAGCAGCAGGCAAAAGAACCGTTTCGCCGGCACGCAAGGTAATCTCATTCTGATTGTCATCCGTCAGACGGCAAGAACCTTCCACACAGATAAAAATAACAAAAGAATCCAGTTCCGAATAATCACAAGTAATCTCTTCCGTCATGTCATATACAGAAGTAGTGAAATAAGGACTCGCTACCATCTCAACGGGTTCATTCTGTACACGTTCGTATTCGGTACGGAAATCGTCTTGCACATCGGAAAAGTTAATGGCATCCATTGCCTGACTGGTATGCAATTCGCGGGATTTACCGTCCTTATCCTTACGATTGTAGTCGAAAATACGATAAGTTATGTCGGAAGTCTGTTGAATTTCCGCAACGAATGCTCCGGCGCCAATGCCATGTACACGACCGGCAGGGACGTAAAACACATCTCCCGGCTCTATGGCGCAAGTTTGAAGCACTTCGGCAAATGTTCCATTGTGCACCCGGTCTTTATATTCCTTCGGAGTTATCTCCTCGGCAAAGCCGGAAATCAATTTTGCACCTTTATCGGCAGCAATGACATACCACATTTCATTTTTACCGAAACTGTTATGGCGTTTCTTTGCAAGTTCGTCACCCGGATGCACCTGAATGGACAAATCCAGCTTTGCATCAATAAACTTTATCAGTAGCGGGAATTTATTTCCAAACCGTGCATAGTTCGCTTCGCCCACCAACTCTTCTTTATATTTACGAACCATTTCGGGTAAAGTATACCCTTTGTCCGCACCATTGGCAACTACAGATTCACTACCTTCTACTGCTGAAACTTCCCAACTCTCACCTACATTCGGCAGAGTTTCATTCAAGTGTTTGAATGGGATAATCTTGTCGCCACCCCAAAGTGTCTGTTTCAGGATGGGCTCAAATTTTAGAGGATACATTTGTTGTTTTTAATTAGTACAATTCAATACTGTTACAATACTTTTTAGATTAACGCGACAAACATACAAAAAATATCAATTTGTATTCTAATTGTCAAACGCTAAACTTTCATAAAATGTTCCCCATATTTCCTCTCAATTACTTGGGGGAACAAAAGAATTTCTCTTTATTTGCAAGAAAATTTAAATAATACCATGAATATGACAGACACAACTCCGACAGAAAGTAACTTGTCCGGTTTGGACAGAAAAGACTTTCAAAAGAATATAAACAGCAGGAAAACAGATTTATATATCCTCAAAAATGCTCAGGGCATGGAAGTGGCGGTAACCAACTACGGTTGTGCAATTCTTTCGATTATGGTGCCCGACAAAAACGGAAAATTTGCCAATGTCATTTTAGGACATGACAGCATAGAACACGTAATAAACAGTCCCGAACCTTTCTTGAGCACCACGATAGGCCGTTATGGAAACCGAATTGCCAATGGGAAATTCACTTTATATGGCGAGGAACACCAATTGACTGTCAACAACGGTCCCAATTCACTGCACGGCGGACCAACCGGTTTCCATGCCCGCGTATGGGATGCGGTTCAGCCCAATGAATCGACCGTCATTTTCAATTATACGTCTGCCGACGGTGAAGAGGGCTTCCCCGGTACTTTAGAAATAGAAATGACATATCGTCTGGAAGATGAAGCAAATGCCTTGGTTATAGAATACCGGGCCACAACCGATAAAGCTACAGTTGTAAATTTAACCAATCACGGTTTCTTTAATCTCGCTGGTATTTCCAACCCCTCACCTACTGTTCTGAATAATATCCTTACCATCAACGCCGATTTCTATGTACCTATTGATGAGGTATCTATTCCTACGGGAGAAATCCTGAAAGTAGAAAATACACCTATGGATTTCCGTACTCCCCATGCCATCGGCGAGCGTATTGACGATAAATTCCAGCAACTGGTAAACGGAGCCGGATATGACCATTGCTATGTGTTGAATAAAGCGGAAAGCGGTGAACTGAGCCTTGCCGCCACTTGTACAGAACCCGTAAGCGGGCGCACAATGGAAGTATATACTACAGAAAACGGCCTGCAACTTTATACGGGAAACTGGCTGGGAGGATTCACCGGTGCTCACGGGGCAACATTCCCCGCAAGAAGCGCTGTATGCTTTGAAGCACAATGCTTCCCCGATACTCCCAATAAGGCACATTTCCCATCGGCAGTATTGCTCCCCGGAGATGAATATCAGCAGATAACCATCTATAAGTTCGGTGTACAAGAATAAAAGAAATAACTAACCTGATTATAAACTTAATAAACAATTATTAACCATGACACAACAAAAACAGAATGGTAAACTCATCGCAATCATAACGATGATTTTCCTTTTTGGTATGATCTCATTTGTTACCAACCTGGCTGCTCCTATGGGAATTGTACTCAAAAATCAGTTTTCCGTATCCAATGCCTTAGGAATGTTGGGCAATTTCGGCAACTTCATTGCTTATGCAGTAATGGGAATACCAAGTGGTATTCTATTGCAGAAAGTAGGATATAAAAAAACAGCGCTTATCGCAGTAGCTATCGGCTTTATAGGAGTAGGTATCCAGTTCTTATCCGGACATTCCAACCCTGAAATAGCATTTGCCGTATATCTGTTCGGTGCATTTATCGCAGGATTCTCTATGTGCTTGCTGAATACGGTCGTAAACCCGATGCTGAACAAGTTGGGCGGTGAAGGGAACAAAGGTAACCAGTTAATCCAGATCGGCGGTTCTTTCAACTCCGTAATGGCAACTATTACTCCGATGTTCGTAGGTATCCTCATTGCAGGCTCTATTGAAAAGGCTACCATCTCTCAGATATTCCCTGTAATGTACACAGCGATGGCCGTATTTGCACTTGCATTCCTCGTACTGTTGTTCGTTCCTATACCGGAACCTAATGCTGCTACAGCAACGGAACCGATCGGCAAACTGATGTCCGGCGCTTTAAAATTCCGCCATTTCATCTTGGGAGCTATTGCAATCTTTGTATATGTAGGTATTGAGGTTGGCGTACCGGGTACACTAAACCTATTCCTGACTGACCCTGTGGAAAAAGGCGGTGCCGGTATTGCATCCACCATTTCTGGATTTGTAGTAGGTACTTATTGGTTCCTCATGCTGATAGGTCGTCTGGCAGGTGCATCATTAGGTGCTAAAGTATCCAGCAAGACAATGCTTACATTCACTTCAGCTTTGGGTCTGTTGCTGGTATTCCTCGCTATTTTCTCCTCTACCAATTCTTTCGTAAATCTGCCTGTGCTTCAGCAGAGTGCCACTGGCGGCTTATCTTTCGGACTTGCAGAAGTACCCATCAATGCTATGTATCTCGTATTAGTTGGTCTGTGTACCTCTATTATGTGGGGTGGTATCTTCAATCTGGCAGTAGAAGGTTTGGGTAAATATTTGGCAGCCGCTTCCGGTTTGTTCATGGTTTTAGTATGTGGCGGTGGTATTCTTCCCGTTATTCAAGGAGTTGTTGCAGACATGGCAGGTTTCATGGCAAGCTATTGGGTGATCATTGCAGCTCTTGCATATCTGTTGTTCTATGGACTGATTGGTTGCAAAAACGTAAATAAAGACATTAAAGTCGATTGACAGACAGAACTAACAATATAGGTAATAGATTTATTCACCTTAAAAAAATAATATCATGGATATAGAATACGTAAGAAGCCGTTTCATCAAGCATTTTGACGGAACAACAGGAGCTGTTTATGCTTCCCCGGGACGAATCAACCTTATCGGCGAACATACTGACTACAACGGTGGTTTTGTATTCCCCGGAGCAATCGATAAAGGCATGATTGCAGAAGTAAAACCGAATGGAACAAACACAGTCAAAGCTTATTCCATTGATTTGAAAGATTATGTAGAATTCGGTCTTAATGAAGAAGACGCTCCCCGCGCCAGCTGGGCAAGATATATTTTCGGCGTATGCCGCGAAATGATTAAACGCGGTGTAGAAGTAAAAGGATTCAATACGGCTTTTGCAGGCGATGTGCCTCTGGGTGCAGGAATGTCCTCTTCCGCAGCCTTGGAAAGCACTTATGCTTATGCGTTGAACGATTTGTTTGGTGACAATAAAATCGACAAATTCGAATTGGCCAAAGTTGGCCAGGCTACGGAACACAACTATTGTGGCGTCAACTGCGGTATCATGGACCAATTTGCTTCCGTATTTGGCAAGAAAGGTAGTCTCATCCGTTTGGATTGCCGTTCATTGGAATACCAGTACTTCCCGTTCGAGCCGAAAGGCTACCGTCTGGTACTGGTAGATTCTGTGGTAAAACACGAACTTGCTTCGTCGGCATACAATAAACGTCGCCAAAGTTGCGAGGCTGCTGTTGCCGCTATCCAGAAGAAACATCCGCATGTAGAATTCCTGCGCGACTGCAACATGGAAATGCTTGAAGAAGCCAAAGCCGAAATCAGTGCAGAAGACTTTATGCGTGCAGAATATGTGATTGAAGAAATCCAACGCGTACTCGATGTTTGCGATGCTTTGGAGAAAGGCGATTACGAAACGGTAGGCCAAAAGATGTACGAAACACACCAGGGCATGAGCAAACTGTATGAAGTAAGCTGCGAAGAACTCGACTTCCTGAACGACCTTGCTTTTGACTGCGGTGTAACTGGCTCTCGCGTAATGGGTGGCGGATTCGGCGGTTGTACAATCAACCTCGTAAAAGAGGAATTATATAACACATTCATAGAAAAAGCCAAAGAGGAATTTAAGAAGAAATTCAACAGAAGTCCAAAAATTTACGATGTCGTAATCAGCGATGGTGCACGAAGACTAGAATAAGTAAACACATGATAAAAACAATAGGGTGATAAAGTGGTTCTTCACAATATCACCCTATTGTTTGTTACTTTTAATCGGCCTATCACTTTTTTCCTAATAAATACCTTCTGTCGTCATTTGTATACGCTTCATCGTTCCATCTTCATTATAATACAAACGCTCTATACAGACCGAACGGCGAAAACTTCCTCCTGTAGGATTAATGCCACCATTATGATAGATAAAATACCAATTACCCTTAAACTCTATAATAGCCTGATGATTCGTATTGCTATTTCCAGCCAATTCATTTAAAATCCCTTTGTATTCCCAAGGACCCGTTATACTGCGACTCATGGCATAACATATCTTCTCCGGAAATTCGGAAGCATAAGAAAGGTAATACCAATCGCCTCTTTTATGAATCCAGGGAGCTTCTGTGAAGCAAGGCAAATCAACCGGAATAATCGGCCCGTCCAATTCTATCATATTCTTCTTCAGTTTGGCGAAATAGCATTGACTGTTGCCCCAATAAAGATATGCCTGCCCATCATCGTCAATAAAAACAGTGGGATCTATATCATCCCAATAACTTTTGCTGCGGTCTGCTGTCATATCGTTGGTAATGAGGGCGGAACCACGGGCATCTACAAATGGACCTGTCGGTGAATCGGATACGGCTACACCGATGGACTTACCGGGAATCGTCTCATGCTCCACCGTTACGTACCAATAGAATTTGCCTTCATGTTCTATTACCTGACTTGCCCAAGCCTCGCCTTTTGCCCAAGAAAAGTCCTTAGCCTTTAGAGGGACGGCATGTTCTGTCCACATTTTCAAATCGGAAGAGGAAAAGACACACCATTCTTTTAAGTCATAATGCTCTTTCGGTGGAGGACACTCATCATGACCACCATAAATATACATTTTTCCATCATGTACCATCGCTGCCGGATCTGCAATAAACTTATGCTTTACTATCGGATTTCCCACAGCAACAAAAGTAGTGTCACTTTGTGCCAGCAGCCCTTGCGGAACTGCCAGCATCAAAGAACTAACCCCCAAAATAAATATATTTTTCATCATGATATTCCCTTTGAGTTCAAGACATCAATACTTCAAAATATATACTGCGAAAGTAACAGGCTCCAAATCTACGTTCAAGGTATGCCCATTCACATCCAAAGATGTTTCTTGCGGAATAATTGCCAATGGATTTTCAATAGTATTATCCTTATCCATGCCAGTGGAAGAGAGTTTGATACAACGTGCTCCCGACAGAACTTCTTTCTTTTTCAATCCGTTAAAAATCAAAGACAAAGACTGCTTTTTGCCTGAGGTATTGACCACTTTCACAATGATCTCATTCTTATTTTTGTCACATACAGCACTCGCAAATAACCCGTTCTGCCCCTCGGCACCCGTTACAGGCTTTTTATTCATAGTCAGAGAAAGAACGTTCGTTCCCTTATGCGTTGCGAAAAGCTGCTGCACATAATAGCTCACTGTACACACTGAATTCAAGTTATCAAACCATATCATGTCCGGACGCCACTGCCAACCTTCTACATGAGCAAATAACGGTGCATAGGTAGCCATATGCACAATATCCGCATTCCGCTCCAGTCCGGTCATAAAGGCTGCCTCGAGTAGTGAAGCATGGAAATGGTTCCACTTCTTTCCTTTGCCATGACAGGCATATTCTCCGGCAAAAACTTTCGGGCCTTTACGGTCGTAATTGTCATAACGCGCTCCCTGGCTTAGGAACCATGCTTCGGGACGATAGAAATGTTCGTCCACCAAATCGGCTTTCAGACTTTTCATTTCCGGCCAGAGATAATCAAACTGCTCACCTTCCGAATCAGGACCGGAACTACCCACAATCTTTATGTCGGGGTATTTCTTGCGAATGGCTTTGACAAAGGGTACCAGATGTTCTGGATATTCCTTTCCCCACTGCTCGTTACCTATACCTATAAGTTTCAAATTGAATGGTGCAGGATGTCCCATATCGGCACGTATCTTTCCCCAGGGAGTATCAACTGCACCATTTGCAAATTCTATCAGATCGAGCGCATCCTGAATATAACTCTCTAGGTCACAAAGAGGCACATGCGCATCCATATTTGGGTTTTGAAACTGACAAGCCAAACCGCAACTCAATACCGGCAACGGTTCCGCACCGATTTCTTCGGAAAGCTGGAAGAACTCATAAAATCCCAAACCATAACTTTGGTAATAATCGGGAAAGAACCGATGCGGGAAAGTATATTGCCAACGATTTTCATTCAGCGGACGGTTCTCTACCATACCTACCGACTTTTTCCAGTCGTAGCGTGATGCGATATCAGTACCTTCTACAATACATCCGCCGGGAAAACGGAATACACCCGGCTTTATATCTGCCAGTGCCTGCACCAAATCTTTACGAAGCCCGTTTTCATGTCCTTGCCAGGTATCTACCGGGAAAAGGGAAATATGTTCCAAATCCACCGTTTGCCGGGAAGCAAGGAAAATACGAAGAATAGCTTTCGGATTGGTCACTTCCGGCTTTAGTATCACCTGATATTTTTTCCATTCCTTTGAATCGACCGTTACATCGGCAGCTACAAAAGCCTGCTGTTCGTTCATAGATTTCGTATCGGCCAGCTCCACACGGATTTTAGCGGGTGTTTCCCCTTCTGCCACACGTGCCCATACAGAGAAACGATACTCTGCGCCTTTTTTTATTCCAATACCGAAAAAGCCTTCATTGTCTAATCCGGTCTGTTTATGCGGATGTCCGGCATACGCCAAACGCACATAATGCGGGTTTCTTTCAAAAGGACCGTCATCTTTCAAAGATACCTTACCGAATGTCTTCCACCCCATAAAATGTTGCGGAAATTCAAATGAACGGTTCTTCACAAGTTCGGCATACAGACCGCCGTCGGCAGCATAATTGATATCTTCGAAAAACAGACCATACATAGTAGGCTGAATTTCCGCTCCCGGTTTCCCGGCTTGTATCACCAATTCATTTGTTTGTGCTTGCAGTGCCGAACCTGCCGCAAGAGCCAGCACCGCCAATAAACCTTTGTATTTTTTCATGGTATAAAATGTATATATGATTACTTAATTCGCTTTCCCCATATAGACCTGCCACAACTGTCCAGTCCTGTGAAAAGAACAGTTTCCTTTTCGTTTTCCCAATCGTGTCCGGCAAATATAATCAGATTATTTATAATTTCACCTTCCAGGGTCAGGGACAATAATTGCTTTGCTTCCAAAAGTTCCCAGGTACCTTTATTCTCACCTAAATTTCCGTTCTTCTCCAAGGACAGCAAATGAGACACGTTCCACTCCTCTTCTTTGAGCTGTCCCTCCCCCCATAGGATCTGGCCTGCCTGCAAACGGCGTTCATACGCAGGTTCCTGTATGCGTATAACTTCCCACTCTCCTGCCATATCTTCTGCCGAGAATTTACGGGAAACACAGCCTGTATAACGTTCGGGCGACACCACCGGCCATCCGTCGGGCGTAAAAAAGACCTGTCTCAGATGAAGATCCATCATTTGGTTATGGGGTGACAGGCGTCCCTGATGTGCCATAAAGTATTGCCCTTCATCCGAGGTGAATACACTGCAGTGTGCAGTCCCTGCCCAACCCGGATGATTATGAAAACGGTATGGAGCTGTCAGAATAGGAAAATTATTAGTAGTGTCTTTCAGTTCCACGCCGGAGAAATCAACAAACGGGCCTTCCGCTTTGTCCGAACGCCCTACCCGTACGTTATAGGTGGTCATCAGCGGATCGTATGAAACAAACAAATAATACTGTTTCAGATCAGGATTGTAAATAATCTCGGGAGCTTCCAGATTATCTTTCTGATAATTGGCGCGGCGTGCGGTGAGATGCCCCTGATCTCCCTCCTCGGCGGGAAGTCCGGTTTCCGGATCCAACTCTACGCAGTACAATCCTCCAAAGAATGATCCATAATGCATCCACCACTTTCCGGTGACAGGATCGGCCATGACGCTCGGATCAATTGCATTCATTACCGAAGCCTCATTGGTCTTGACAACACAACCTCGTTGTGTCCAAGGGCCTTCGGGTGATGCAGCCTCTGCCATACCTATATACGATGTCTTGCGGCCAAAAGCCGATACGCAATAGTAGAGTCTGTATTTATCACCAAAAGGGATTATATAAGGAGCCCAGATGTTCGTTGCTCCCTCACCTCCGGCATGCGAACGTACCCACTCCACAGCTTCCTGCGGTATTTCCGGAAAAGCCCAGCCAACAAACTCCCATTTGACAAGGTCCTTGGAACGGCGCACTTGTATGTATCCCAACGGAACATTTTTTTCTTCGGCTTCTTGACGGTTCTCACCTAAAATGGCATCGGTAGAGTACATATAATAATAATCACCCAATTTACGACAAGACGGATCATGCACATTGTAAGTTCCCCACAAGCGGTAGTTGTCCATAGAGGACAAAAAAGAGTAGTCATCCTGCCAGGGATTAGGCGAAGCTATGGGAGTAAAAACCGGAGAATTACAATTAGCAAACAGAATTCCCATAGACGTGACGACCACACATAACATTTTTCTCATAATATCAGCAAATTAAAAATACAATGCAAATGTACGCCATACCCAAAACAGTAGAGGTGGATATATGACCTTTTAAGGTGGACAATCTTCCAACTTCACAAAAAAGACCGCAGACTTTTTATATCATCACAAGTAATACATTAACTTTGCTTGTGCTAATACCAAATGATGAAACAATGCATAAGTTTTTTCGTATTATTATATTATATATCGCTTTGGCAAGCCCCGCTATTTTGTGGGCTCAGGAGTCTTTTACCAACCGGTATAACACAATCTACATAACCATGAATGAGGGGCTTCCCAATAATTTTGTTGATGATATCTACAAAGACCGGCAAGGCTTCCTTTGGATTTCCATGTCGGGAGGTGGACTATCCCGATACGACGGCTATGAATTCGTCAACTTCACTCCGGCTACCCCACATTGCCGGCTCAAGAGCAACTTCATACGCAAAGTCTACGAAGACAACTTTCAGCGGCTTTGGGTTGTATCAGAAGGGGGCACTGATATTATCGACCTAACAACCATGCAGTCCGTATTGCCTCATGATCCCCGAAAGAAACTAGAGACACTCATTAAGCAACCGGCATTCATGGTTACACAAGATGCCAATGGATGTATTTGGCTGTATTGCAGCAATAGCCTGCACCGTATTGCTTTCCGCACTAATGGAGATATAGAGAGTATTCATTCACTAGAGATTCCTAATCCTTACCGATACGATATCATCTTTAAGGACGTGGAAAATGAGGGAAAAGTATGGATAGGTATCAATGGCGCACTATACAAAATAGGTATCACTGCACAAAGCAAACTAGAGGCAACCTTAATCGACGATTGCCTGAGTTTTGCACCGGATCTATATTTTACAGACTTCATAGCCAAAGAAAATGAAGTATGGATCGCCACCGACAAAGGTTTGTACCGATATAATAAAAACGAAGGTATAGTGAAACAATATATGCATACCCCTGACAATCCTCATTCCCTCTCACAAAATTTCCTGACCTGTCTCGCCATAACCAACGACAAACAATTACTGGTTGCCAGCCTGAAAGGCATCAACATATACAATCCCATAAAGGACAATTTTGAACGCATAAGTGACCAGGCATCCAACACAGGCAGCAAGCTACTGAACAGCAATTTTATCAACTGCATCATCGTAGAAGGGCAGCATATCTGGGTAGGAACCGAAAGTGGTGGTATCAATAAAATGACCGCCAAGCGTCTGTCCATACAAAATTATCAGCATGATAACAAGAATCTCCAAACAATCTCTCACAATCCGGTGAACGCCGTTTACGAAGATAATAGCGGAAACTTATGGGTAGGCACCGTAGAAGGGGGGCTGAATAAAAAGGCAGTAGGAAGCGACAGCTTCATCCATTATACATACGAAAGCGGCACTCTTACCCACAACTCTGTTAGCGCCATCACCGCCGACGGGCAAGGAAGATTGTGGATTGGTACATGGGGCGGCGGCATCAACCTTATCAACCCACAAAACCCACAGCATAGAATAGAAGCAATCACAGCCCGGAATAAAGACAACTACCCCATAGACTTTATCGGAGCTTTGGCCTACGACTCCATAAACAACGGTATGTGGATCGGAGCAAACCAGGGATTATTCTTCTATGACCTAGCGCATAAACAGCTTTGTTCACCATTTGCCAAGCGTGCCGCCGAAGACATACGAGGTTGCATCGGCTCTATCATAGACAAAGACGGGCAATTATGGATGGGATGTCTGGACGGCGTTTATATCATCGACCTGCACTCCCCCGCTTCCGTCTCATTGCCTGAGGGAACATTCCGTTACCGTCATCTGAAGTACAAACTGGATGATCCGTCTTCCGGACTGATAGAAAAGATATGTTGCTTTTACGAAACTCAGGACGGCACACTGTGGTTGGGCAGCAACGGTTATGGCATTTATAAACGTATGCAGAACGAAGATGGAAAAGAACAGTTTGTCTGTTACAACTCCCTTCATGGCCTGCCAGACAACAGTATCCGCAGTATCCTGGAAGATGATAAAGGATGTATCTGGATAGCAACCAACAATGGGCTGTCGCGCTTTCAACCCACAGAAAACCACTTTATCAACTACAACCGGCAAGACGGTCTTGCCGATACCCAGTTTTACTGGAATGCTGCTCACCGTTCACAATACAGCAAGCTTTATCTCGGCACCGTATCCGGGCTGGTTGCCATAGATTGCAACCTGCCTGCCCTTACAACCCAGTCTTCCAAAGTACGGTTCACCCATTTGAAAGTAGGAAACGAGGAAATATTCCCCGGCAACGAATACTTGCCGCTTGATATTGCCGTCAGTAAGGCTATCCGCATCCACGAACGTGAAAAATCTTTTTCACTGGAATTTACCGCACTCAACTACGAGTCCGACAATACCGCCACTTACAGTTATCGCCTACTGGGTTTTGACAACCGTTGGATACACGTGCCTGCCAGCCGGCGTTTTGCTACTTACACCAATCTGTCTCCGGGAAACTATACGCTGCAAGTGAAGTACACGCCCTACACCCCAACCGAAGAGGATAATATAACGGAACTGCAAATAACAATCCAGCCCTATTTTTACAAGACAACCTGGTTTATACTGCTTGTAATAATCCTTGCCACATTCGCTACATGGCAATTCTACCAATGGCGCATACGAAGCCTGAAAGAGCAAAAAGCAAGATTACACCAAAAGGTGGAACAACGCACCCATGAACTGAAAAAGCAGAAACAACTACTGGAAGAACAGACCGAAGAGTTGTCCCGTCAGAATCGGATGTTGAAGCAACAAAACGAAAAAATTACCCGGCAGAAAGCGCAGCTTACTAAAATGACACGTAAGATACAAGAGCTGACCTTGGATAAGATAGCATTCTTCACCAATATCACACACGAATTCCGCACCCCAATCACACTGATCATAGGACCGATAGAGCGTGCATTAAAGTTAAGCTACAACCCTCAAGTCATCGAACAGCTACATTTCGTGGAACGCAATTCTAAATACCTGTTATCGCTTGTCAACCAGCTTATGGATTTCCGTAAGGTGGAGTCGGGCAAATTGGAAATCGTAAAATCCCGGAATAATTTTCTGAAATTTGCCAATGAACTGATCATACCTTTTGAAGTCTTTGCCAAAGAAAGAGACATCACAGTGAAACGTTATTTCCGGATGCCTTCACCGGAAATCTCTTACGATGAAGAAGCGATGCACAAAGTGCTGACGAACCTGCTGAGCAATGCCATTAAATTTACGCCAAACGGCGGAAGTGTGTCTTTGTTCATAGCCCTGCTACCTCCTGCCGATAACCGCAAATCCATGCTTTACATCTGTGTCAGCGACACAGGTAGCGGTATTCCTGATGATGACACAATCAAAATATTCAACCGTTTCTACCAGTCGCAAGGACAAACCAAATATCCTATGTACGGACAGGCTGGAAGCGGCATCGGACTTTACTTGTGTAAACGCATCGTACAGATGCATGGGGGTGAAATCCATGCGCAAAACAACCATACGATAGGCTGCTCGCTACGCATCCTCCTGCCAACAACACCGGAAAGCAATACGGTGGAAACACTGGTCGAAAGTGCCCCGCAACTTATGACTTCCGATGCGCTACCCCCATCCAATACTTTCGGAAAAGGTTTATCAATCCTGGTGGTCGAGGACAACGCGGATATGCGTGGATATATCCGTTCCATCCTACGGGATAAATACAATGTGTTCGAAGCTGCCCATGGAGCAGAGGCCTTGAATATATTAAACTCACATTCGGTAGACTTTATCATCAGCGACCTGATGATGCCCGTAATGGACGGCATTGAACTGTCCCGCCGGGTAAAAGAGAATTTCGCTATCTCCCATATCCCTTTCCTTATGCTGACAGCCAAGACATCGCAGGAATCACGCCTGGAAAGCTACCGCATAGGAGTTGACGAATATTTACTGAAACCTTTTGACGAGACATTACTGCTTACCCGCATCGAGAATATCCTTGAGAACCGTAAACGTTATCAAAAGAAGTTTGCCATAGCCATGGATGTGGATGCCTTGAATATGGAAGAGGAATCGGGCGATAAGAAGTTCCTCAACCGCATCATGAATGTCATTAAGGAGAACTACAAAAACTCCTATTTCGAGGTGAGCGATTTCTGCGAAACGGCAGGTGTGAGCAAAAGCCTGTTGAACAAAAAGCTACAAAGTCTTGTTGGGCAGTCCGCCGGACAATTCATACGCAACTACCGCCTGAACATTGCCCGCGAACTAGTACTGAAAAACCGGGAGAATAAAAGTATGAGCATTGCAGAAATTGCTTATGAAGTAGGATTTAATGACCCTAAATACTTCACGAGATGCTTCACCAAATACTTCAATACGACACCGAGTTCACTGCTTAATGAAAGAGAAGAGCCTTACTTACAGCAATAAACAATAAACCTACATAATAAGCTGGATTCTCTACACTTAAAATTCGTTTATCCACCTCTAAAACCCATTTGTCCACCCCCATTTACACCATAAGCCCTACTTTTGCCATACAATCATTGCTTATTTCTTCAGGAAATCTCTCAAGGAAAAGCAATGATTGGAAATCTAATTTTAATATTAATAATATGAAGAACGACAAGAGAACAGCTGTCTATCATAGATGGCATTGGCTAAATTCAACCTCCCCCAGTTTTGTGAAGTCTGTTACCTGACTCTCCCGGCGGTCAATATAGGATCGTATATTGACTAATATAATATTATAATATAGTTAACGGTGATCTAATCTATTAATTTAATAATCTTAATTCTTTTAAAAATGAGGAAACATTTATTTCTTTCCGTAATGCTTGGTCTGTGTGCCTTTAGTAGCATGACGGTGTATCCTACATCTGCCATGGCTACTGTGACACAATCTCCGACTATCAAGGTTCGTGGTCAGATTGTTGACGAACAAGGTGAACCTATGCCAGGAACTACCGTCAGAGTTAAAGGCGGACAAGGCGGAACCATTACCGATCTGGATGGGAACTTCCAGTTGGAAGTTCCCGGAAACGCTATCCTTTTGATAAGCTATGTGGGTTTCAAGGAACGCGAAGTAGCAGTTCGCAACCGCGCTATTATTGATACCATACAATTACAAGCTGATGACCAAATGCTGGAACAAGTGGTTGTTGTAGGTTATGGTACACAAAAGAAATCCGACTTAACCGGTTCTGTTGCCGTAGTAGATGCAGAAGCTTTGAAACAGACATCAAACTCCAACATCTCCACCATGCTTGAAGGCAAGGTTTCCGGCGTACAAGTTACCTCCGACGGACAACCAGGTGCCGATCCTACCGTACGTATTCGCGGTGTAGGATCTTTCGGCAGTACTTCTCCCCTCTATGTCATTGACGGCGTTCCCATGGGAACTTCCATCCGCGATTTCTCTTCCAACGATATTGAAACCATCCAGGTATTGAAGGATGCTTCGGCTGCCGCCATCTACGGTTCACGTGCTGCCAACGGTGTGATTATCATCACCACCAAACGCGGACAAAAAGATCAACCGCTGAAAGTGGACTACAATGGATATTTCGGTATGGATTATATTCCTAAGGGAGTCTATGATGTAATGGATGCCGACCAATACAGCCAATACATCGGTCAGGCTTGTGTAAACTCCAACACTCCACTGCCATCGGGATACAAGCTCAACAGCGAAACCGGGAAATACCATTTCCAAGATGACACCAATACCAATTGGTTCGACGAAGTATTCAAAGTAGGTATCCGTCAAAACCATAATGTAAACCTTTCCGGAGGTGGTGCTCACAACACCTATAATATAGCATTAGACTATTTCAACCAAAAAGGAACACTCGAAGGTGCCGGTCCTAACTACGAACGTTACACCGCACGTGTCAACAACAGTATGGACACCAAGTTCATAAAGTTCCAGACCAGCCTTGTTTACTCCCACTCCGACCAAGATAACATGGGCCTGTCCAATGCTTCCGAATACGTTCAAGGTCTGTATGGCGACGTAACCAACATTCTGCGCGGAACCTTACTGATGCAGCCCACCATCAAGGCATACGATTCTTCAACATGGGTGCTCGACAATTTGGTGGGAATTGCCAACAACTTCAATTATGATGCTTACGGCTATGGCGTATACTACGATACCATACATGGTGATATCTCCGCTTCCAATCCATTACTGGTAAACAACCTGCTGCAACGCAACACACGTGTGGACCGTTTCGTGGGAACAGGCTCGGCAGACGTAGACATCTTCAATATGTTCGGCTTCAACAGCAAAAACCACAAACTCAACTATAAAATAAACCTCTCTTACAGCAAAACCTTCTGCAAGGACTTCACTTGGATTCCGGCATGGGTGCAGAGTAACCGCGTCTATCTGTCCAAGAGTAATGAACGGTTGACCAAGGGTTCCCGTATTTATTCGGACGCCTTGATAGAGAATGTGCTTACTTACGATGGTACGATAGGCAAACACCACATCAACGTAGTGGCAGGTCAGACTTACGAAGAAGAAAACACCGACCTGCTGACCGGATGGGGAATCAACTTCACCGAACCTTATTTCCTACAACTTCAGAATGCCGCCAACACGTATTCCGAAAGTTACGAATACAAGCATGCTATCTTGTCCTACATCGGTCGTATCAATTACAACTACGATGACAGGTATTTATTATCGGCAACAGTACGCCGGGATGGCAGCTCACGCCTGACCAGAAGTATCCGTTGGGGAACTTTCCCTTCCGTCTCTGTGGGCTGGCGCTTCGACAAAGAAAGCTTCTTCCCTTTCAATCCGGACGTCGTGAACATGTTCAAAGTTCGTGCAAGCTATGGCGAGCTTGGTAATGAGAACATCGGTGAGTACATGTATCAGGCCGTCATGTCACGCAATAATATGACTTACAATTTCAACGGTAACGTAGTGACCGGTTCTGCCGTTTCCACTTTCGTGGACAATAACCTTGCATGGGAGAAAAAGAAGACCTACAATGTGGGTATTGATCTTGCTTTGTTCCGCAATCGTTTGGAGTTTACAGCTGAGTGGTACAAGAATACCAGCGAAGACCTTCTGTATGCTGTTCCTGTTCCGGAACAAGCCGGAGTGTCCAATACCACCGTAACGATGAATGCCGCTTCGATGAACAACTCCGGTTTTGAGTTCTCCGCTACCTACCGTAACCGCGACCATGACTTCAAATATGAAGTATCGGCCAACCTTAGCACATTACGCAACCGCGTAACCTCATTAGGTTTCGGTACCGATTCTTATATCTCAGGTTCTTACATCACTAAAGTAGGCGAAGAAATCGGTCAGTTCTACGGTTGGGTTTATGAAGGTATCGCCCGCACGCAAGAAGTTCTTGACAACCACGCCACACAAGAAGGCGCCCAAATTGGCGACTGCCTCTATAAAGACGTAAACAATGACGGTAAAGTAGACTCCGAAGATCAAGTGGTATTGGGCAGCGGCATGCCAAAAATCAATTTCGGCCTTAATGCCCGTTTTGAATACAAGCGCTTTGACCTGAGCATCGCAACGTTCGGCGCACTGAACTATCACGTTAGCGACGACATCTACAACTCACTCAACTCTTGCTATGGCTGGGGAAACAAAGAAGTGGGTATGCTCGATGCCAACCGCTTTAGCGAAGACGGCAGCACTTACCTTTCCAACGTGCCACGCACCTATGTTACCAACAGTGCCAGCTTGGGTTGGAACGACCTCTTCAGTTCACGCAAGATTCAGAATGCAGCCTATTGGAAAATAGCCAATGTAGAATTGGGCTACAACTTCCCGGATAAGTGGTTCGACAAATATGTATCCGATGTACGTTTCTACATATCGGCACAGAATCTCCACACATTTACCGGCTATCATGGTTACAATGTGGATTATGCAGGAGGAACTTTCACTCCGGGATACAATTTCTGTTCTTATCCTACTGCACGTACTTTCATGTGTGGTGTTCATTTTACATTCTAATCTTTACCTTTCTAGTACCTAAATTAAAAACAGATCTTATGAAACTAAATAAATATTCACTTGCTCTCATTTTGGGATTTGGCATGTTGACTTCCTGCAACGACAGATTAGAACTGTTGAATCCCAACCAGCAAACCTCAAGTACATTCGGCTTTAATCCTGATGACTTGGAGGAATGTGTGATTGCCGCCTACAACCACATCCGCATGGAAGGTTCTTATGCTCGTGTAGGCTACACCATCGATGTATGTCGTGGCGATGAAGCCTGGAACTCTTCACAAGTGTGGTATCTGCCTTTTGATGATCTTAATGCTGAAGTCACTTCAGACGTTACATGGTGGCCCTGGCGTGAGTGGTACTATACTATCAATGTGTGCAATTTCACCATTTCACGCTGCGGTGAAGATAACAGCCAACTTACCGAAAAAATGAAACGTATCAAAGGACAGGCGCTTTTCCTTCGCGCTCTATCCTACTACAACTTAGTGGGCTATTATCAGAATCCACCTCTCATTACGGATTATGCTACCTACTCTTCGTTAAACGGACTTTATGGCGCCAACAGCACCTATGATGCAGTGCTCGACCAAGTGGAAAAAGACTTTCTGGAAGCAATGGAATTGCTTCCCTCCCGTGATGAAGGCAGTGAATGGAGTGGTGGACGTGCCACCTGCGGTGCTGCGGCTGGCTATTATGCCCGCGCCCTCATGATGCGTCAAAAATACAGCGAAGCACTTCCGGTATTGAAAGATATCATCGCCAAAAAGTATGGCACTTATAAACTGATGGACAACTACGGAGATAACTTCCGTGAAGGTTCGGCATACGAGAACAACGCAGAGAGCCTCTTCGAAGTACAATTCCTCGACTATGGAGCGCAAGGCACCGACGATGAATGGACACCAGTAAACACAAGCCCCAATGCCACACAAGGCTCGGCCGTTGAGAGCAACTTCGCTCCAGGTGCCTACGGCGGATGGGCCGACATCTCGGCTTCGCCCTGGCTTTACCAGCTTTTTAAAGAAGAGCGTACCACCAGTGGGAAACTCGACCCCAGACTCTATTGGACCATTGGGACTTATGAAACCGATTGGGAAAACTTCGAATATGGCAACGTGGCTTATACAAGTATACTTAAAGCCACTGATAATATCGTGACCAACAACACTTTCGGAGGTCTGCCGATTGCCAAATTCACGAATCTCCGCACCGGATTATATAGCACTGTAGTTACGGGCTTGCACGATGGCATCAACCTGCGGCTGATGCGCTACTCCGATGTACTGCTACGCGCTGCCGAGTGCGAGAACGAAGTCAACGGTCCTACACAGCAAGCTATCGACTGGATTAATGAAGTGCGTAACCGCGCCAATCTGGTAGATCTGAAGCTCGAAGACTTCAATTCTGCCGACAAGCTCTTTGAACAGATAGCCAACGTGGAACGTCCTAAAGAATTCGGATGCGAATTCGGACGAGGCTTCGACCTCATCCGCTGGGGATTCTTCTATGACAACGGACGCCTGCAACAACTAAAAGAACATGGCACAGTGCGCCGCTCCATAAATGGAGTAAAGGATCCTGTGAAGTACAGCGATATAGCAAGCGACTCCGAACTGAAGAGCACTTTCGATACTTACAGACCTGGACATGAGTTTCTGCCTATCGTACAGCAGTTGATGAACAACAATCCGAACCTGACAGGAAACTCAGCCAATTACAGTACAGATAATTCCATTTACTTCCGGGAAAACAAATGGAAAGTACGTCCAGTCGTAGAGTTAAGCAAGTAAATAAACTTAGAAACACACTTCCCTCAGCCCTACGGGTTCAACCGGAACAGGCGGGGAACGTTTCAAACCATTACCTATTAAAAAATAAAGAAAATGAAACATTTCTATAAAATAACATTCTTCTGTTGTGCAGCAACCTTGTGGATGTTGGTCCTGGCAAGCTGCGAAGGAGGCGAACTCTATGACGTAAATGCTCCCGAATGGATTTCTGATAAAATACAGGAAATAGAAGACTCCAAGAAAGAACCGGAAGATGAAATACTTGAAGGTATGCAGGAAGATGTATACACCATCGGGAATACGGATTTCACCTCCGGTTTCTGGACTGCTTTTTCCAAGTATTATGTGGTACCTGACGGTGAGAAATGGAATGCAGTATTCAATCTTAACATCAACCCTGTCGATAATACATATTACAAGAACTTTGCCCTTATCATCACCAATGATGTGGATCGTGACAGTGAAGAATATACCGAATACGGAGCTATCCGCTTTGATGTTACAAATAGCCCTGAAACTTATAACTCTCAGTGGGGCGATTATATTGACTTCCAGTACATATCGGGCACCTTGCTTCTTGATCCCGTTGATAACAAAGACGAGAACGTACAAAAGTTAGGTGGCAAAGTAACGCTCACCGTAGACCGTACCAGCAAAAATGCTTTCACTGTCAAGATGACCAACGGAGTGGCTACTAAGACCTATGCACAACCGAATAAAGAACCCAACCTGAACGCAGATGCAAGCAACACCAACATTCGCTGCTTCTTAGTCCCCGAAGGCTCTTACATAGACTTTCTGCAAACCAACATCGTTCCTGTCGGTGGACTCACATCTGCCGCAGACAAGAATCCGATATCAATGATATTGCAGGATGTACCCACACAAATTTCTTTGGGTACTTCACTTGAAGAGGCCATAACTAACATCTCAGCCATTGTAACCTTTGAAGAGGGAGTGACTAAAACCGTAACAGCCTCCGAACTCTCATTCTCAGCCATTCCTGATATAAATCAAACGGGAGATAAGACTCTTGTAGCTGTCTACAACAAAACCTTCAAGGGCAAAAACTGTGATAAACCGATTGTGGCTAACGCATCTTTTAAGGTTGTGGGAGTACTTCAATCAATTTCAATAACCACTGCACCCTCGCGTACAAAGCCCTATTACTACACCTCGGAAGAAGCCAAGAGTTGCATGATGCCTTTCGACCCAACAGGCATGGTAGTTATGGGAACCTACTCTGACGGGAGTTTGGCAGTCATTGACAACGCAAAACTCAGCTTCTCCGCCATTCCTGCAAAGGCTGGTTCGCAGCCGGTTATCGTTACCGCCGGAGAAAACATCACCGCAACGGTAAATGTCACCGTCTCCGAAGCTACTGTAGTGAAGAATACAAGCGGACAGCTAGGAAATACAGACAACTCAACTCTGTGGTTTAACCCCGAGACCTACTCAGATAATTTCAATATACCTTCAGGTCAGACAAAGTGTATTTCGTTTACTAATTACAGCAATCTGGCAGGGAATTGGAACAATTTCCTTGTAGTTCTCCGTAAGAATAATGGTACCCACTACGCAGTGGTCCGTGCCGATAACTTTGGCTGGGGCGATGGATATGATGCCTGCGTTCATAACGGAACACAAGGTGACTGGAGCACTTGGCTTGCCGGAATGAATGGATCCAAAGTTACAGTCTACGTGACTAATTGCGGTAATGGTACCGCCGACATTCAGGCAGTAATGATAGGTACTACAAGTACAATCTCCACCCAATACTATTGGGGCATCAACACCATAGATGCAAACGACTTAAACTTTGCACTGTCTGTTGACGGTTGCCACCTCGTCTTCAATGAATAAGAATAACTATTAAATTCTTTATCATCCATATTGTTCCTGTCTATCAACGGAACAATATGGATCTTAAAAACTTACCCAAATGAAAAAAACAACATTTTTCTTACTATCCCTACTGACTGTATTCGTTTTCACTGCTTGTTCTGACGGGCTTGACAACATCGAATACAACAGAAACAGTGATGTAGTTTTAACCACTCCCGAAGCAACCGCAACGGGTACCTCACTGAACGTTAAATCATCAATCACCGGCAATCTAAGCAGCGTAGTCAAGAGAGGATTTTGCTATAGTGTAAATGTCTCAAATCCTACTATCAAAGACAAGGTGATAGAAGCAGATGAAAATTTCAGTGCCACCCTCTCTGGATTGAAAATCAATACTCCTTACTATATACGTGCATACGTTTATGGTAACAGCCGGTACACTTACTCGGAAACATTCACGTCGACCATAGAAATCACAGACCTTAATGAACAATTAAAGAATTATGTGGCTCCGGAATACGAAGATAATTATGCGGGCATTGCAAGCTGGTCCAATCGTACTCAATGGAACTTGGCAAACGTGCACGATCCCAGCGTTGTGCTTGCCGAAGACGGATACTACTATATGTATCAGACAGATGCCTCCTACGGCAATGCACATACAGGACACGGACACTTCCACGCCAGACGTTCCAAAGACCTCGTGAATTGGGAATATCTAGGCGGGACTATGCCGAAGCTTCCCGACTGGGTGATGCCGAAGCTGAATGAGATACGCAAAGCGATGGGATTGACAGCAAGCACTGCCGCAGAAAGCGACTTCGGTTACTGGGCCCCAAGTGTGCAGAAAGTTAGAAACGGACTGTATCGCATGTACTACTCCATCGTAGTACCCGGCTATCTGGACGGCGGAACCGGAGCGACCGCCTGGAGTGAACGTGCTTTTATCGGCCTGATGGAGAATAGCAATCCTGCCAACAACAGCGATTGGGTGGACAAAGGATATGTAGTGACCAATGCATCGGACAAGGGACTGAACTTCAACATCCCCAGCACCCAATATGCCAATTGCTATTACAAATGGAATGCTATCGACCCTTCTTACATCATTACTCCTGAAAATACCCACTGGCTGATATACGGTTCATGGCATAGCGGCATTGTTGCTATGGAATTGAATGCCGAAACCGGAATGCCGAAACAAGACTTAGGTATCCCCTGGGCAGAAGGAAATGCTCCGGCAGAATACGGGCAGTTGATAGCCACCCGTAATATCAACAACCGTTGGCAAGCCAGTGAAGGTCCTGAAATCATTTACAACACAGAGACAGGCTACTACTATCTATTCGTGGCATACGATGCATTGGACATACCTTACAATACACGCGTATGCCGTTCTAAAAGTATCACCGGTCCTTATCTCGGCATCGATGGCGCCAATGTTACCGAAGGAGCAGAAATGTTGCCGGTAGTGACACACCCGTACAAATTCAGCAAGAGCAATGGCTGGGTAGGCTTCTCACATTGCACCATCTTCAACGATGGCAATGGTAATTGGTATTACTCTTCGCAAGCACGTCTCCCCAAAAGCGTGGACAACGCTATTATGTTAGGACATGTACGCAACATCCGTTGGACTAAAGACGGTTGGCCCTTGGTTATGCCCGAACGCTACGGAGCCGTACCCCAAGTAGCCATTACCGAAGAAGAACTCATCGGAAATTGGGAACATATTGACTTGTCCTACGCTTATGGGGTTCAAAAAGAATCTGCAATCATGACGCTGGCCGCCGACCACACCATTACTGAAGGAACATGGAAAGGCGGCAGATGGAGCTATGATGCAGAACAGCAAATTCTGACAGCAAATGGAACAGATCTTTACCTGCAACGGGAAGTTGACTGGGAAGCCAGTCCCAGAACACCGACCATCGTCTATGCCGCTTACGGAAGTAACCATAAGACATATTGGGGTAAAAAAGTAAAATAAGTATTCTTTCAGACATTGAAACAGCTTTGGGATATACAAATTTCAAAGCTGTTTTTTTTCTTTTATGTTACATAACATACAAAAGTGTATATATTACACCAAACAAAAGTGTTACTTTTACACCCGAAATAAGATAATAATCTAATTTTCAAATTAAATAACACCATGAAGAATCACATTCTTATTGCCGGAATAGCTACATTAATGTTAGCTTCCTGCGCTCAGAAAAATCAAACGGAACTTACTCTTTCCGGCCTTAACCCGACAAAATTTCAAACTGTAGTGAACGATGCCCAGACAGATCTTTATACATTAAAGAATAAAGCGGGCATGGAAGTATGCATCACTAACTTCGGCGGACGTATCGTATCTATTATGGTACCTGACAAAAACGGGGAAATGAAAGATGTTGTCCTTGGCTTCGACAGTATAGCCGACTACATAAACGTCCCAAGCGATTTCGGTGCGTCTATCGGACGTTACGCCAACAGAATCAACCAGGGCAAAATGGTATTGGATAGTGACACGATCCAATTACCAAAGAACAATTTCGGACATTGCCTGCACGGTGGTCCTAAAGGATGGCAATATCAGGTATATGAAGCCAACCCCATTGATGAAACCACTTTGGAGCTGACCCGCTTCTCTCCAGACGGAGACGCAAATTTTCCGGGCAACTTAACTGCCAAAGTTCTTTTCAAGCTGACAGACGATAACGCCATAGATATCAAATATAGCGCAACTACTGATAAAAAAACAGTTATCAACATGACCAACCATTCCTACTTCAATCTATCCGGCAATCCGTCTAAAGCAGCCACAGACCACATACTATATATCAATGCTGATAATTACACTCCTGTAGACCAAACTTATATGACTACCGGAGAAATTGTACCGGTAAAAGATACTCCCATGGATTTTACTACTCCCAAAGCCGTAGGCCAGGATATTACCAATTTTGATTTCATACAATTGAAATATGGTAACGGATACGACCATAATTGGGTATTGAACACCAATGGCGATATTAAAAAACTTGCCGCCAAACTCACTTCTCCCGAAAGCGGCATCAGCTTAGAAGTATACACTAATGAGCCTGGTATACAGGTATATACAGGGAATTTTCTGGACGGAACTGCAAAAGGGAAAAAAGGGATCGTCTACAACCAACGCGCTTCCGTATGTCTGGAAACTCAACATTATCCAGATAGCCCCAATAAGCCACAATGGCCTTCTGTTATTCTGGAACCGGGACAGACTTACAACAGCAAATGTATTTTCAAATTCTCAGTAGAAAAATAAATAATAACTTTTAAATCATTATTATCGTGGGAACATTAGATTGGGTAGTCATTGGAATATTCTTCCTGGCTCTGATAGGTATTATTGTTTGGGTAGTCAAACAAAAGCAGAATGATTCGGCTGACTATTTTTTAGGTGGACGTGATGCCACATGGCTCGCCATAGGTGCATCCATATTTGCATCCAACATCGGTTCGGAACACTTAATCGGATTGGCCGGTGCCGGAGCATCCAGTGGTATGGCAATGGCGCACTGGGAAATACAAGGTTGGATGATCTTGATTCTCGGATGGGTATTCGTACCATTCTATTCACGAAGCATGGTATACACAATGCCCGAATTTCTGGAACGCCGTTACAATCCGCAGTCGCGTACTATTCTTTCTGTCATTTCATTAATTAGCTACGTGCTGACCAAAGTAGCTGTAACTGTATACGCCGGTGGACTTGTATTTCAGCAGGTATTCGGTATCAAAGAACTGTGGGGAATAGATTTCTTTTGGATTGCAGCAATCGGCTTAGTTGTATTGACAGCACTTTACACAATATTTGGCGGAATGAAATCCGTACTTTATACCTCGGTACTGCAAACTCCTATCCTTCTTTTGGGTTCACTTATCATCCTCGTTCTCGGTTTTAAAGAATTGGGCGGTTGGGATGAAATGATGAGCATATGCAGTGCAGTTACAGTCAACGAGTATGGAGATACCATGACCCAACTTATCCGCGATAACAATGATCCCAATTTCCCATGGCTGGGTGCATTGGTTGGTTCGGCCATTATTGGCTTCTGGTATTGGTGTACTGACCAATTTATTGTACAACGCGTACTTTCCGGTAAAAACGAAAAAGAAGCCCGTCGTGGTACTATTTTCGGTGCATACCTGAAACTATTGCCTGTATTCCTGTTCTTGATTCCGGGTATGATTGCTTTTGCCCTGCATCAGAAATATATCGGAGCCGGTGGCGAAGGTTTCCTTCCTCTGCTTGCCAATGGTACTGCAAACGCAGATGCCGCTTTCCCTACACTGGTAGCCAAGCTTCTTCCTGCTGGAGTAAAAGGCCTTGTTGTTTGCGGCATTCTTGCTGCATTGATGAGTTCACTGGCTTCCCTGTTCAACTCTTCAGCCATGCTTTTTACAATCGACTTCTACAAACGTTTCAAACCGGAAACCCCAGAAAAGAAACTGGTAGGCATCGGACAGATTGCAACAGTGGTTATTGTTATTCTGGGTATACTGTGGATTCCTATTATGCGTAGTGTAGGTGATGTTCTTTATACTTATCTGCAAGATGTTCAATCCGTATTGGCTCCCGGTATCGCAGCTGCATTTCTGTTGGGAATCTGTTGGAAACGCACTTCTGCCAAAGGTGGTATGTGGGGATTAATTGCCGGTATGATTATCGGTCTCACCCGCTTGGGCGCAAAAGTATACTATAGCAATACAGCAATTACAGACAGCTCAATGTTTAAATATCTGTTTTATGATCTGAACTGGTTATTCTTCTGCGGCTGGATGTTCCTATTCTGTATTATAGTGGTAATAGCAGTCAGTCTGATGACCGAAGCCCCAAGTGCTGAAAAAATACAAGGTTTGGTATTCGGCACATCTACGCCTGAGCAAAAAGCTGCCACACGTGCCAGCTGGAATCACTGGGATATTATCCATACGGTAATCATTCTGGCTATTACCGCGGCTTTCTACTGGTATTTCTGGTAAAAACAGATATAGTGAAAAAAAACTTTTTTTGATGTACATGAAAAATAATCTTTATACGCATGAAAAATAGTTTTTATGTACATCAAACTAAGATATTCTAATTATAAAAACAAAAAACATGGGTAGTTACTACAGTTCCAATCCTAAATTCTATGTAGGTATCGACTGCATCATTTTCGGTTTTAACGAGGGTGAATTAAATCTGTTGTTGCTGAAAAGAAACTTCGAACCTGCAATGGGCAACTGGTCACTGATGGGCGGATTTGTTCAAGAAAGCGAAAGCGTAGACGATGCAGCCAAACGGGTTCTTGCAGAACTGACCGGACTGGACAACGTGTATATGGAACAAGTCGGTTCTTTCGGAGCTATCGACCGAGATCCGGGTGAACGGGTTATCTCCATTGCCTACTATGCACTAGTCAACATCAATGAATACGACAAGGCTCTGGTACAGCAACACAATGCTTTTTGGGTAAATATTAATGAGTTGCCCCCGCTTATCTTCGATCATTCTGCAATGGTAGAGAAAGCACGTGCATTGATGCAGCAAAAAACTACTACTGAGCCTATCGGTTTTAACCTGTTACCTCAACTATTTACGCTTTCACAACTGCAGAGCCTATACGAGGCCATTTACGGTGAAAACATCGATAAACGGAACTTCCGCAAAAGGATAGCCGAAATGGATTACATAGAAAAAACGGATAAAATCGATAAAACAAGTTCCAAACGCGGTGCCGCCCTCTACAAATTCAATGAAAAGGCGTATCGCAAAGCACCTAAATTTAAAATTTAATAACATGCTAATGTGCCCATATTAGCACATTAATCCATTAAACATTATGTTAGAAGAACTGAGAAAAAAGGTATTCCGTGCCAACCTTGATTTGGTGAAGCATGGACTCGTCATCTTCACATGGGGAAATGTATCGGCCATTGACCGGACAACGGGATTGGTTGTTATCAAGCCCAGTGGAGTTAGCTATGATGATATGAAAGCGGAAGACATGGTTGTGGTCGACCTTGACGGCAATGTTGTAGAAGGCAGCCTGAAGCCCTCTTCCGACACTCCGACCCACTTAGTGCTTTACAAAGCGTTTCCGGAAATCGGCGGTGTGGTTCATACACACTCTACGTATGCCACTGCATGGGCGCAAGCCGGTTGTGACATCCCCAATATAGGAACTACCCATGCCGACTATTTCCATGATGCCATTCCCTGCACTACAGATATGACAGAAGAAGAGGTAAAGGGAGCGTATGAGCTGGAGACAGGCAATGTCATCGTGAAGCGTTTCGAAGGATTGAACCCGGTTCATACGCCCGGAGTATTGGTTAAGAATCATGGTCCTTTCTCTTGGGGAAAAGATGCACACGATGCAGTGCACAATGCCGTAGTAATGGAGCAGGTAGCCAAAATGGCTTCAATAGCCTATGCGGTTAATCCGCAACTGACGATGAACCCGCTGCTTATAGAAAAGCACTTCAGCCGTAAACATGGTCCGAACGCTTATTATGGGCAGAAGTGAAATCAAGCATAAAGTATAAGATTATAAAATATAAACAATCAAAATAAAGAACAGTATGAACGCATTTGATCAATATGAAGTATGGTTCGTAACAGGAGCACAGCTTCTGTACGGAGGTGATGCAGTTGTCGCAGTAGACGCACACAGCAACGAAATGGTAAAGGGGCTGAATGACTCCGGTCGTCTGCCTGTAAAAGTTGTATATAAAGGCACAGTAAACTCTTCCAAAGAAGTAACTGCCGCTTTCAAAGCTGCCAACAACGATGAAAAATGTATCGGTGTCATCACTTGGATGCACACTTTCTCTCCTGCCAAAATGTGGATTCATGGTCTGCAAGAGCTGAAAAAGCCGTTGCTGCATTTCCACACACAATTCAACAAAGAGATTCCCTGGGAAACAATGGACATGGACTTCATGAACCTGAACCAGTCTGCTCATGGCGATCGCGAGTTCGGACACATCGTTACCCGCATGCGCAAAAACCGCAAAGTAGTTGTAGGACACTGGCAAGATGAAAAAGCACAAAAGCAGATTGCTTCATGGATGCGTGTAGCTGCCGCATGGGCCGACGCACAAGATATGCTCATCATCCGTTTCGGCGACCAAATGAACAACGTAGCCGTAACAGATGGTGACAAGGTCAGCGCCGAACAAGTATTGGGCTACCATGTGGACTACTACCCCATTAACGATGTTATGACTTACTATAACGCTGTTGACGATGCTGATGTAAAAGTTCTCATAGCCGAATACTTCAGACTTTACGACCATGATGCCGCACTCGAAAAAGAAGGAACGGAAGCTTATACCAAAGTATGGAACTCTGCAAAAGCAGAAATTGCTATCCGTCGCGTGCTAAAAGACACCGGTGCTAAAGGCTTCACTACCAATTTCAACGACTTGGGCGACTTCGACCAAATCCCCGGTCTGGCATCTCAGCGACTGATGGCAGAAGGCTATGGCTTTGGAGCAGAAGGCGACTGGAAGACTGCCGCCCTCTACCGCACCACTTGGTTCATGAGTCAGGGCATGCCCAACGGATGTTCTTTCCTTGAAGATTACACACTGAACTTCGACGGTGAAAAGAGCGCCATTCTGCAAGCTCACATGCTGGAAGTCTGTCCGTTGATAGCTGAACAGAAGCCCAAACTGGAAGTACACCGTTTGAGCATTGGTATCGACAGTGAAACAGCACGCCTCGTATTCACCAGCAAACAAGGCAAAGGTGTAGCCGCAACTATCGTAGACTTGGGCAACCGCTTCCGCCTCATTGTAAACAAAGTGGAATGCATCAAGAGCAAACCGCTTCCGAAACTTCCAGTTGCAAGTGCATTATGGATTCCGATGCCTAACCTCGAAGTAGGTGCAGCTGCATGGATTTTGGCAGGTGGTACACACCACACCAGCTTCTCCTACGACCTTACAGTAGAAGACTGGGGAGACTTTGCGGAAATGGCCGGTATCGAAATGATTGTTATCGATGAAAATACCACCATCAGAGAGTTCAAAAAGGAACTGCGCATGAATGAGGTATACTATATGCTGAATAAAGCGCTTTGCTAAGAATAACTGCGAATTACTAATTACGGATTACTTTTATGGTATGTGTAATTAGTAATTCGTGATTTATAGCTAACCACTTTTTTACCTTTATAATTACTTAAATCACATGAAATCAGATCCAAAATCAACAATTGAAGCCGGGGAAGCCATTCTTGGTATAGAATTCGGTTCGACACGAATTAAAGCTGTTTTGATTGATCCTGAAAATAAACCCATTGCTCAGGGAAGCCACACTTGGGAAAACCAACTGGTCAACGGGCTTTGGACCTATAGTGTCGACGCTGTCTGGTACGGGCTGCAGGATTGCTATGCAGACCTCCGTACGAACGTAAAAAACTTATACGATACAGAAATAGAGTCTCTGGCTGCAATAGGTGTCAGTGCCATGATGCATGGCTATATGGCATTCAATAAAAAAGAAGAAATCCTCGTTCCGTTCCGTACTTGGAGAAACACCAATACCGCTCAGGCAGCAGCGGCTTTATCCGACCTGTTTGTCTACAACATTCCGTTGAGATGGAGTATTTCCCACTTATACCAAGCTATTCTGGACAACGAGAAACATGTTAAAGACATTGACTACCTGACAACCCTTGCCGGATTTGTACATTGGCAGATAACAGACCAAAAAGTGTTGGGTATAGGCGATGCATCAGGTATGCTTCCCATAGATCCTACCACCAAGAATTACTCGGCTGAAATGGTAGCCAAATTCGATGAGCTCGTTGCCCCAAAAGGCTATGGCTGGAAACTTCTGGATATTCTTCCCAAAGTATTGCCGGCAGGTAAGAATGCAGGCTTCCTCACGCCGGAAGGAGCCAAAAGACTTGACGTATCAGGCCACCTGAAAGCAGGAATACCGGTATGTCCGCCCGAAGGAGATGCAGGTACAGGTATGGTTGCAACCAATGCCGTAAAGCAACGCACTGGAAACGTATCGGCTGGTACATCCTCATTCTCCATGATTGTTTTGGAAAAAGAGCTGTCAAAGCCATACGAAATGATTGATATGGTGACTACTCCTGACGGAAGCCTCGTAGCAATGGTACATTGCAACAACTGCACTTCCGACCTCAACGCATGGGTCAACCTATTCAAAGAATATCAGGAATTACTGGGTATTCCTGTGGATATGGATGAGATATATGGTAAGCTCTATAACCATGCACTCACCGGCAATACAGATTGCGGTGGCCTTATTTCATACAACTATATTTCCGGCGAACCCGTAACAGGGCTTGCAGAAGGACGTCCACTATTTGTACGTTCGGCTAATGACAAGTTCAACCTTGCCAACTTTATGAGGGCTCATCTGCACGCTTCGGTCGGAGTTCTCAAAATCGGTAATGACATTTTGTTCAAGGAAGAAAAAATCAAAGTTGACAGAATCACAGGGCATGGAGGATTATTCAGAACCAAAGGTGTGGGCCAGAGAATTCTTGCTGCAGCCATAAACTCGCCTATTTCCGTTATGGAAACAGCTGGTGAAGGTGGCGCATGGGGTATTGCCCTACTCGGCTCGTATCTTGTGAACAACGACAAACAACAAAACCTTGCCGATTTTCTGGATGAAAAAGTATTTGCAGGAAATGCTGGCATTGAGGTATCACCGACGGCTGAAGATGTAGAAGGCTTCAACGCATACATCGAAAATTACAAGGCGAATCTGCCTGTTGAAGAAGCAGCCGTTAAATCTAAAAGATAATCCCTATAAGATTAAGTCGGTTGCCTTAAAAAAGTTCATTCTAAATAAAAAGCAAAGGCTTAAGAACAATAATACATGTGATTGTAGCGGAAAGAGCTTAAAGCTGCCGCACAGATGCGCCGGTATCGAAATTACTCCCGCTACATTTACATACATAAAGTTATTCTTCATACTATAAACACCTGACACAAATGAAATCATCACTTACCTGCCTACTACTTTTCTGCTTTTTCTTAACCGGAAAAGCCCAAACAAGACAAGCAGTATCCTATTTCCCCCTTCAAGACATCAAGTTATTGGAAAGTCCTTTTTTACAGGCACAGCAGACCGACTTGCATTATATCATGGCCATGAACCCTGACCGGTTGCTTGCCCCTTTCTTACGCGAAGCCGGACTTGCCCCCAAAGCCCCAAGTTATACCAACTGGGAAAACACAGGATTGGACGGACACATCGGCGGACATTACATTTCCGCACTTTCCATGATGTATGCCGCCACCGGCGACACGACCGTATACAACCGACTGAATTATATGCTGAACGAATTACACCGGGCACAACAGGCGGTAGGTAACGGATTTATCGGAGGAACACCCGGGAGCCTGCAACTTTGGAAAGAAATAAAAGAAGGGAATATCCGTTCCGAAAGTTTCAGCCTTAACGGCAAATGGGTTCCCTTATACAACATACACAAGACTTATGCCGGACTTCGCGATGCTTACCTTTATGCAGTAAGTGACCTTGCACGTCAAATGCTGATTGCCCTCACCGATTGGATGGCAAGCATCACGTCAGGACTCACTGAACAGCAAATGCAGGATATGCTACGTAGCGAACATGGAGGACTGAACGAAATATTTGCCGATGTAGCCAGCATCACAGGCAACAAAAAATATCTGGAACTGGCACGCAGATTCTCCCATAAGACACTTCTTGAACCCCTTATCTCCGGTGAAGACCATCTGACAGGTATGCACGCCAATACACAAATACCGAAAGTCATCGGTTACAAACGTATTGCCGATCTCACTCAAAACGATGCTTGGGATCAGGCTGCACGTTTTTTCTGGAATACAGTTGTCAATCACCGTTCCGTCTGTATCGGCGGCAACAGCGTACGTGAGCATTTTCATCCTGCGGACAATTTCACATCCATGCTCAATGATATACAAGGTCCGGAAACCTGTAACACTTACAATATGCTCCGCCTGACGAAGATGCTTTTCCAGACTTCCCCCGACATCCGCTTTGCCGATTATTACGAACGTGCCCTATACAACCATATTCTTGCCTCACAACAACCGGTAAAGGGCGGTTTTGTCTACTTCACTCCTATGCGTTCAGGACACTATCGTGTTTATTCACAACCGGAAACATCCATGTGGTGCTGCGTAGGTTCAGGGCTGGAGAACCACACCAAATACGGAGAGTTCATTTATGCCCATGCAGAGGACACCTTGTATGTAAACTTATTCATACCCTCGCGCCTGACCTGGAAAGAGAAGAAATTGACACTGATACAAGAAAGCCGTTTTCCCGATGAAGAGCAAATCAGATTCCGGATAGAAAAAAGCAATAAAAAAGCACTCTGTCTCAAACTCCGTTACCCCTCATGGGCAAAAGGAGCAAGTGTTTCCGTCAATGGCAAAGTGCAGGATATAAATAACCAACCAGGCGAATACCTGACGATTCGCCGCAAATGGAAAGCCGGAGACGAAATTACGCTAAACCTGCCAATGCAGGTCACTTTGGAGCAAATACCCGACCAAGAACATTTCTATGCTTTCATGTACGGTCCCATCGTACTTTCCAGCCCCACCGGTACGGAAAACATGAACGGGCTCTATGCCGATGATAGTCGTGGCGGACACATTGCCCATGGCAAGCTGGTCTCTTTGGAAAAGACACCGATGTTGATAGGATCTTCCGCATCACTGCCTCAAGAACTTCGGAAAACGGATGATGAACAGTTATCATTCAACTATACCGGAAGTGTCTACCCCATGCAGAAAGACTCGTTGCGACTGATACCGTTCTTCCGCCTGCACGATTTCCGTTATGCCATTTACTTCCATCAGGTGAGCGAAGCCGAAGTAGAAAGCATCCGTCAAGAAATGGAACAGAAAGAGCGCAAGGCCATGGAACTTGCCAACCAGACAGCAGACATTATTTTCCCCGGAGAACAACAGCCGGAATCCGATCATGGCATCCGGTACGAACAGGCGGAAACCGGAACCAACAGAGACCGTCATTTTCGACGCGCCAAAGGCTGGTTCGGCTACACTCTGAAAACAAACAAGGAAGCAAGCCGGCTTATGATCACTACACGAAAGAACGATCCGATGAAGGTTGTAATCCTTCTCAACAATGAAAAACTGACTGCCGCCCCCACAATCAGCGAAGCGGATCAAGAAGGTTTCGTAACACTCTGTTATCTTTTGCCACAGAAGTTAGGCGCCGGCAATTATCCGATACGGTTCAGTCCGGACGGTACCGAATGGACCCCGGCTATCTATGAAATCCGCCTACTTGAATAGCCGTATGGTCCGGTAAAGTGCCTGCAGAATTGAAATTACATCATATTACAAACATCTATTACCAATAAACATTATGAGAAACAAGTTATTATTCAGCAGTATCCTATTAGCTGCATCTGTATCCTTGTCTGCACAACAAAGTGCTACAATCACGCTTCACGCCGATCAAGGCAAGCAAATTATTCCCAAAGAAATTTACGGACAGTTTGCCGAACATCTAGGTACTTGTATCTACGGAGGCCTTTGGGTAGGCGAGAACTCCGATATACCCAATATCAAAGGTTACCGTACCGACGTATTCAATGCCCTGAAAGACCTCCAAGTTCCCGTTCTTCGCTGGCCGGGCGGCTGTTTTGCCGATGAATATCACTGGATGGATGGTATCGGTCCCAAAGAGAATCGTCCTAAAATGGTGAATAACAACTGGGGCGGCACTATCGAAGACAACAGTTTCGGCACACACGAGTTCCTCAACCTTTGCGAAATGTTGGGTTGCGAACCTTACATCAGCGGCAACGTGGGAAGCGGAACCGTTGAGGAACTTGCCAAATGGGTGGAATACATGACCTCTGACGGTGACTCCCCAATGGCGAATCTGCGCCGGAAAAACGGTCGTGACAAGGCATGGAAAGTCAAATACCTCGGTGTAGGTAACGAAAGCTGGGGTTGCGGCGGCAGCATGCGTCCCGAATACTATGCCGACCTTTACCGCCGTTACTCAACCTATTGCCGCAATTATGACAACAACCGCCTGTTCAAGATAGCCAGCGGTGCCAGCGATTATGACTACGAGTGGACAAAAGTCCTCATGGAGCGCGTGGGCAGCCGCATGAACGGAGTTTCACTCCACTACTACACCGTTAGCGGATGGACCGGCAGTAAAGGCTCTGCAACCCAGTTCGACAAGGATGACTATTACTGGACCATGGGTAAATGCCGTGAAATAGAAGATGTAATCCGCAAACACTGCGCCATTATGGACGAATATGACAAAGACAAGAACGTAGCACTGATGCTGGATGAATGGGGAACATGGTGGGACGAAGAGCCCGGTACAGTCAGAGGGCACCTCTACCAACAGAATACCATGCGTGACGCCTTTGTGGCTTCCCTGTCTCTCGACATCTTCCACAAATACACCGACCGTTTGAAAATGGCAAACATAGCCCAGGTTGTCAACGTTCTGCAATCTATGATCCTGACTAAAGGAAAAGAGATGGTACTGACTCCTACCTACTACGTTTTCAAGATGTACAAGGTACATCAGGACGCTACCTATCTTCCCTTTGAAATAAGCTGTCAGCAAGTAAGCGTACGCGACAAACGTACATTGCCCCTCATCAGCGCTACGGCATCCAAAAACAAAGATGGGAAAATTCATATTTCCTTGTCCAATGTTGATGTAGATAATGAGCAGGAAGTTATTGTAAATCTTCCGGGAATACAGGCTACAAAAGCGGCAGGAGAAATGCTCACCTCTGCACAGGTAACGGATTATAATTCCTTTGAAAATCCCGACAAAGTAAAATTAGTACCTTTCAAAGAGGTAAAAATCAATAAAGGAATCCTGAAAATAAAACTCCCCGCCAAATCAATTGTTACTGTTGAGTTACAGTAAACCATCAATAAAGACTTATTGTAGTCAAAACAAGAAGCGGGTGATAGGAACAAAAAAAAGAGACAGGTACTATGTTGTAGATTTACACATAAAAAGCTATCTTTGTCCCTATCAAAATCAATAGGAAAGAAAATCAACTTACTAATAAAATATTTAAATCATAACTATATTTTATAATATGAACGACAAGAAACTTATGAACCTTGCAGCGGACAACATCCGTATCCTTGCTGCTTCTATGGTCGAAAAAGCCAATTCCGGACACCCCGGTGGCGCTATGGGTGGTGCCGACTTTGTGAATGTACTCTTCTCCGAGTTCTTAGTGTACGACCCCGAGAACCCCGCGTGGGAAGGTCGCGACCGTTTCTTCCTCGACCCGGGACACATGTCGCCGATGCTCTATTCCACATTGGCGTTGGTAGGCAAATTCACATTGGATGAGCTGAAAGAATTCCGCCAATGGGGCAGCCCCACTCCGGGACACCCCGAACGCGACATCATGCGCGGCATCGAAAACACTTCCGGTCCGTTGGGACAAGGACATACCTTTGCCGTTGGAGCAGCCATCGCCGCCAAGTTCATGAAAGCCCGTTTTGAAGAAGTAATGAACCAGACGATTTACGCCTATATCTCCGACGGTGGCATTCAGGAAGAAATCTCACAGGGTGCAGGCCGTATTGCCGGTGCGCTGGGACTGGACAACCTCATCATGTTCTATGATGCAAACGACATCCAGCTTTCCACCGAAACGAAAGATGTAACCATCGAAGATACAGCAAAGAAATACGAGGCATGGGGCTGGAAAGTCATCACAATCGACGGTAACGATGCAGATGCCATCCGCGGCGCACTCAACGAGGCTAAAACCGAAGCTGAGCGTCCTACGCTGATTATCGGTCACACCGTAATGGGTAAAGGTGCACGCAAGGCAGACGGCAGCAGCTACGAAGCCAACTGCGCTACACACGGTGCTCCTTTGGGCGGCGACGCTTATGTAAATACAATCAAGAACCTGGGCGGTAACCCGGAAAATCCGTTCACTGTCTTTCCGGAAGTAGCCGAGCTTTACGCCAGACGCGCTGCCGAATTGAAGGGCATCATGGCAGAAAAATATGCCGCCAAAGCCGCATGGGCAAAAGCCAATCCCGAAAAGGCAGCCAAACTGGAACTGTTCTTCTCCGGCAAGGCTCCCGAAGTGGACTGGACTGCAATCGAACAGAAAGCCAATGTCGCTACACGTGCCGCATCGGCTACCGTACTCGGCGCTCTCGCCACTCAGGTGGAAAACATGATTGTGGCTTCCGCCGACTTGTCCAACTCCGACAAGACCGACGGCTTCCTGAAAAAGACCCACTCCTTCAAGAAAGGCGATTTCAGCGGTGCATTCTTCCAGGCAGGCGTATCGGAACTGACAATGGCATGCTGCTGCATCGGTATGGCGCTGCATGGCGGCGTTATCCCCGCTTGCGGAACATTCTTCGTATTCTCCGACTACATGAAACCAGCCGTACGTATGGCTGCCCTCATGGAAACTCCCGTAAAATTCATCTGGACACACGACGCATTCCGCGTAGGCGAAGACGGTCCTACGCACGAACCGGTGGAACAGGAAGCTCAAATCCGCTTAATGGAAAAGCTGAAAAACCACAAGGGGCATAACTCCATGCTGGTACTCCGTCCTGCCGATGCGGAAGAAACAACCGTGGCATGGAAACTTGCCATGGAGAACATGTCTACCCCGACCGCTTTAATATTCTCCCGTCAGAACATCACCAACCTGCCTGCAGGCAATGATTACAGCCAGGCAGCCAAAGGCGCTTATATCGTAGCCGGTTCGGACGAGAATCCGGACGTTATCCTTGTAGCTTCCGGTTCCGAAGTAGCCACGCTGGTGGCCGGTGCAGAACTGCTGCGCAAGGACGGTGTCAAGCTGCGCATCGTATCTGTTCCGTCAGAGGGACTGTTCCGCAGTCAGGCTCCGGGCTATCAGGAGAGCGTGATTCCGGCAAATGCAAAAGTATTCGGTCTGACCGCCGGACTGCCCGTTACGCTGGAAGGTTTGGTAGGCGCCCACGGTAAGGTTTGGGGATTGGAATCGTTCGGTTTCTCCGCTCCTTACAAAGTGCTGGACGAAAAGCTGGGCTTCACGGCAGAAAACGTGTACAAGCAAGTAAAGGCAATGATTTAATAAAACAACAGTAAAATAATGATAGAGTAATGAGGCGATAAGGTAGAAAAGCCTGCACATGCTGCACTACATCGTCACCTCATTGCTCTATCGCTTTTTCACATTATCACTCTATCATTTTATTTATATGAAAACTATTGGACTTTGTTCCGACCACGCCGGCTTTGAACTGAAAGAGTATGTCCGCGGTTGGCTGGAAGCCAAAGGCTGGCCTTACAAAGATTACGGAACCTACTCCACCGAAAGCTGCGACTATCCCGACTTTGCCCATCAACTGGCGCAAGCTGTCGAGGCAGGCGAATGTTACCCGGGAATTGCTATCTGCGGCAGCGGAAACGGTATCAACATGACGCTCAACAAGCATCAGGGCATTCGTGCGGCTCTTTGCTGGACTGCCGAAATTGCTCATCTGGCACGCCAGCACAACGATGCTAATGTCCTTGTCATGCCGGGACGCTTTATCGGCACGGAAGAAGCGGATATGATTATGACCGAATTCTTCAACACTTCGTTTGAGGGCGGACGCCACCAGCGGAGAATAGACAAGATACCGGTACAGGGATAACCCTCGGATTCAAGGAAGACCTTAACCGGTTGTTTTCATCCCGTGAGACGGAATTATTCGCCCTGCGAGATAAAGAAAATCATCCCGCGAGACGATTTATTTCATCTCACGGGATAATTTTTTTCGTCTTACGGAACGGATTTTTCTTCATCTCAGTCAATTATTACACCCTTTCAATCAAAAACTAACCTCTGCCACCGGAAGAGTTTTCCTACTTTTGCCTGCGCAATCTATTTACCATTTAAGAACATAAAAGAAAAACGCATGAAGAAAGTAATCGGAATCATCTCCCTGCTTCTATCGGTAACCCTGGCCACCGCCAATCCGATAGACTTTGACAAAGCCTTCAAGGAAAGCGCCAAAATTGAAAAACAAATCAAGCGGACCTCTTTCCCCAAACGTACCTACCTCATCACAGACTTCGGTGCACAACCCGATACGCCGGATGAGCCTTGCCATGAGGCTATCAACCGGGCCATCCTGACATGCAGCCTGAACGGCGGCGGAACGGTCGTAGTACCTAAAGGGACTTTCCATACCGGCCCCATCACCCTAAAGAGCAACGTAAATTTTCATGTGGAAGAAGGAGCCGTACTGAAATTCTCCACCGACCAGAGCCTTTACTTCCCTGCCGTCATCACCCGTTGGGAAGGTCTGGACTGCTACAATGCCCGCCCGCTGATATATGCATACGGCGAAACCAACATCGCCATCACCGGCAAAGGGACAATCGACGGTCAGGGTTCCAACGAAACCTGGTGGCCGATGTGCGGCGCTCCGCGCTACGGCTGGAAAGAAGGCATGGTGGCCCAACGCAACGGCGGACGCGAACGTCTGCTGATGTACGGGGAAACATCCACGCCGGTATACAAGCGTATCATGAAACCCGAAGACGGCATGCGTCCGCAGCTCATCAACCTCTATTCCTGCAACACGGTGCTGATAGAGGATGTAACCCTGCTGAACTCTCCGTTCTGGGTTATACATCCGTTGTTTTGCGAAAGCCTCATCGTACGTGGCGTGCACGTATTCAACCGTGGACCCAACGGAGACGGCTGCGACCCGGAATCCTGCAAAAACGTACTGATAGAAAACTGTACCTTCGATACGGGCGACGACTGCATAGCCATCAAATCCGGCCGTAACCAGGACGGACGCAAGTGGAACATTCCCAGCGAAAATATCATCGTGCGCGGCTGCTTCATGAAAAACGGTCATGGCGGCGTCGTTATCGGCAGTGAAATATCCGGCGGCTACCGTAACCTGTTCGTTGAGAACTGCCGCATGGACAGCCCCGACCTGGACCGCGTAATCCGAATCAAGACCAGTACCTGCCGCGGCGGACTGATAGAGAATGTATTTGTACGCAACGTCACCGTCGGCCAATGCCGCGAAGCCGTACTGCGCATCAACCTGCAATACGAAAACCGGGAAAAGTGCAATCGCGGCTATGCCCCTACCGTGCGCAACGTACACCTCAAAAACGTGACTTGCGAGAAGAGCAAACTCGGTGTACTCATCATCGGACTTGATGATGACAAGCACGTTTATAATGTAAGCGTGGAAGACAGCCGCTTCAATAACGTCAAGGAAGGTAAAAACCGGATTAGCGGAGCAAAAGATGTCACGTTCAAGAATCTGTACATAAACGGGGAACTTGTGAAATAACCGGTCTCCCCCGACAACCCCTGCTAAAATAAAAGATCGAAGAAGTATATTCCATCTGCACATTCATCAGGAGAGCATCCCTTTGTCCTGCTTTGCATCGTAATGAATCAAAGCCGGAACAAAGGGATTGTCATATCTCCCAATCCCCCGGCATTTGCTCCCGAAATGCCCGGAATTTACTCCTGAAAGACCGGGCATTCCAATAGAAAACACCCGGAATATGGGAAGCAAACGCCGGGAGTTTCGGAAGCAAATGCCCGGAATAAGAAAAGATAAGATACAACCGTCTCCTTATTTTCTTATTTTTCACAGTAAAGATGCCTCTCATTTTCAAATAAAAACTATCTTTGTAGTTAAATAATCCGGAACTCAGAACGATATGGAGCAATTAAACACCATAAAAGAGCTTATCAGTCAGGGAAACGTAGAGCAGGCCATTCTGTTGCTTGACGAACTGCTTCAGACCGATTTCCCGCAAAAAGACGAAGCCTATTATCTCCGGGGGAACGCATACCGCAAACAGAGCAACTGGCAGCAAGCGCTGAACAACTACCGCTATGCCATCGACCTCAATCCGGACAGCCCCGCCCGGCAAGCCTATAACATGGTAATGGATATTCTGAACTTCTATCACAAGGATATGTACAATCAATAAAAAACGTAAATTATGGCAAAAATCAAAGGAGCAATCGTAGTAGACACCGAGCGTTGCAAAGGCTGCAACCTGTGTGTTGTGGCTTGTCCGCTCAATGTAATAGCCCTCACCAAAGAGGTGAACGTGAAAGGGTATAACTATGCCCACCAAATATTGGAAGATACCTGTAACGGATGCAGTTCATGCGCAACTGTATGTCCGGACGGATGTATCTCGGTTTATAAAGTAAAAGTTGAATAAATAAGAAGAATATGGCAGAAGAAGTTGTATTAATGAAAGGAAACGAAGCCATCGCCCATGCAGCCATCCGCTGCGGCGCCGACGGATACTTCGGTTACCCTATTACCCCCCAATCAGAGGTATTGGAAACACTCGCCGAACTGAAACCGTGGGAAACCACCGGTATGGTAGTGCTTCAGGCAGAGAGTGAAGTGGCAGCTATCAATATGGTATACGGTGGCGCCGGAAGCGGAAAAATGGTAATGACCTCTTCATCCAGCCCCGGTGTCAGCCTCAAGCAGGAAGGTATCTCCTACATTGCAGGAGCCGAATTGCCGTGTCTGATTGTAAATGTAATGCGCGGCGGTCCCGGACTGGGAACCATCCAGCCAAGCCAGGCCGACTATTTCCAGACCGTGAAAGGCGGCGGCCATGGCGACTATCGCCTTATCGCCCTTGCCCCCGCTTCCGTACAGGAAATGGCGGACTTCGTAAGCCTGGGCTTCGAGCTTGCCTTCAAGTACCGCAATCCGGCTATCATCCTTGCCGACGGCGTAATCGGACAGATGATGGAGAAGGTAGTTCTTCCCGCACAGAAGCCGCGCCGCACGGATGCCGAAGTTATCGAGCAATGTCCGTGGGCCACTACCGGCAGAACCAACGGCCGCAAGCCCAACGTCATCACTTCTCTGGAACTGAAACCGGAAGAGATGGAGAAGAACAACATCCGCTTCCAGGCCAAATACAAAGAAATCGAAGAGAACGAGGTACGCTTTGAAGAGATTCACTGCGAGGATGCCGAATACCTGATTGTAGCTTTCGGCTCCATGGCGCGTATCGGCCAGAAAGCCATGGAAATGGCGCGCGAAGAAGGCCTCAAGGTCGGAATGCTTCGCCCCATCACTCTGTGGCCGTTCCCAACCAAAGCCATTGCCGCATATGCCGACAAGGTAAAAGGCATACTGGTTACCGAGCTGAATGCCGGACAGATGATTGAGGATGTCCGCCTCGCCGTAAACGGTAAGGTGAAAGTAGAGCACTTCGGACGTCTCGGCGGCATCGTTCCCGACCCGGACGAGATTGTAGAGGCGCTTGCCAAATTAAAAATCGAGGGTTGAGAATCAAGAAGTCTCAGCCAACTCTATTTTTATTTTTAATTTTTAATCCTCAACTCTCAAATTAAGAAATGAATCCTGACAAAATAAGAAACGTACTGAATATTCTCTTTCTGATACTTGCCCTGGCATCTATCATCGTGTACATTGTAGCAAGGGACGACTTCAAACTGTTTATATACGTTTGCGGCGCAGCTATATTTGTAAAGCTTATGGAGTTTTTCATACGGTTCACCAACAGATAAGGAGAAGTGATTATGACAAAAGAAGATATTATCAAACCCGAGAACCTGGTTGCCAAGAAACCGACTCTGATGAACGATAATCCCATGCACTACTGCCCGGGATGCAGCCACGGCGTAGTTCACAAACTGATTGCCGAAGTAATCGAAGAAATGGGACTGGAAGATAAGGCCATCGGCATCTCCCCTGTGGGATGTGCCGTGTTTATCTACAACTATATAGACATCGACTGGCAGGAAGCCGCCCACGGACGCGCTCCCGCCCTTGCCACCGCCATTAAGCGCCTGTGGCCGGACCGTCTGGTATTCACCTATCAGGGCGACGGCGACCTGGCATGTATCGGTACGGCCGAAACCATCCATGCGCTGAACCGCGGTGAGAACATCACCATCATCTTCATCAACAACGCCATCTACGGTATGACCGGCGGACAGATGGCCCCCACTACCCTTGTGGGCATGAAAACCTCTACCAGTCCTTACGGACGTGACGTACACCTGCACGGTTATCCGCTGAAAATGGCCGATATAGCCGCCCAACTGGAAGGTACGGCATACGTAACCCGCCAGAGCGTAGATACGGTTCCCGCTATCCGCAAGGCAAAGAAAGCCATCCGCAAGGCGTTCGAGAACTCCATGGCAGGCAAGGGTTCCAACCTCGTGGAAATCGTTTCCACCTGCAACTCCGGCTGGAAGATGTCTCCGGAGAAATCAAACAAATGGATGCAGGAGCACATGTTCCCCTTCTATCCATTGGGTGACTTGAAAGATAAACAATGATGCTAAAAACAGAAGAACAATGAAAGAAGAAATCATTATAGCAGGCTTCGGCGGACAAGGCGTATTGTCCATGGGAAAGATTCTGGCATATTCCGGACTGATGGAAGGCAAGGAAGTTACCTGGATGCCGGCCTACGGACCGGAACAGCGTGGCGGTACGGCAAACGTTACCGTAATCGTGAGCGACGAGAAAATCTCCTCGCCCATCCTGAGCAAGTATGATGCGGCTATCATCCTGAACCAGCCTTCACTGGAGAAGTTCGAGAGCAAAGTAAAGCCGGGCGGCATACTTATCTACGACGGCTACGGCATCATCAACCCGCCTACCCGTAAGGATATACACATTTACCGCATCGACGCCATGGATGCAGCCAATGAAATGAACAACGCAAAGGCTTTCAATATGATTGTGCTTGGCGGACTGCTGAAGATTGCTCCCATCGTAACGCTGGAGAACGTTATCAAGGGATTGAAAAAGACACTCCCCGAACGTCACCACCACTTGATACCCATGAATGAAGAGGCTATCAAACGCGGTATGGAGCTGATTAAAGAGGTCTGAAAAAACAGACCGTCCGTTTGAGGTAAACAGATGGTCTATCAGCCCCGAACGGACGATGCGTTCAGTATAAACGGATGATGTATTTCAAAGCGATACATCATCCGTTTTTCATTGCCCTCATATCACCAATGGTCAGGCATATCGGAATAGTCCGTCAGTTTTGTGCAATCTCCGAAGCAACGTACATATTCTTGCAGTGCAACGAACTCGGTCGGGTAGTCTCCGCGTTCATACAAGTGTACCTTTTTATTACCTATCACGGTATAAGGCGATTCGCCCTCTACGTTCAATGAACCGCTAAACGCCGACTTCACATTCATAAGTTTCCGGTTATTATCAAAGAGCATTGCGGGAATAGCCGTCAAAGCCGTACAACTCGAGAAAGTGCCTTCCACCTGCTCCAGTCGGGAATTCTGCCTGAACAGATTATCGGGAAGTGACGTCAGCGCTTTGCATCCGGCAAAAGCGTAAGACATGTCCTCTGCAAGCGGGCAACCGGCAAACAGAGTTTCCGGAACGGCCTGCAAGGACTCGCACTGCTGAAACACGCCCAGCCCGCCTCTGTGACTGCTATCGCGCAGCCAATTCATGCCGAAATAAAGAACTTTGTCGCAGTTGGCAAACAGAGTCGGCGGAATACTCTTCAAACTTGTACACTGGCTGAAAGTACCCTCAAATGATGTCACCTCCGTATTATCGGCAAAGAGGTTTGCGGGGATACTCTCCAAAGAAGTACACAGAGCGAATGTGGTAGAAAAATTCGTCACAGCCTTACATCCGCTGAAAAGGTCTTCGGGTATCTGCCTGAGTAATCCGCACTCTATAAAAGTCCGCTGGAAAGAAACGGCTTTCGTGCAATTCTTGAATAATCCTGCCGGAATACTCTTCAGGTTTTTGCAATTGCCGAACGTATAGTCAAAGCTGGTGGCATTTATCGCATATTTAAAGAAATCATCGGGAATGGACTCGATAGCCGTACCGGTAAAACTACCGCCATAAGGCTCCACGCCGAAGTGCTCCATGCCCCGGAATGCCCCTTCCGTATCGGCAGCTATCGACTTCAAACTGCTAAAGCCGGAAAGCATAATCCGTGTCAGTCCGGTATATCCCCACTGCTTGATTGACAGCAATGTGTTTTCTCTTGCTTCGCGGACATCCGCCACCAGGTCAAGCGAAGTGAGCACACCCGAAAAACGCACTTCATACGTGGTGGCAACGTTGGTTTCATATTGATGACTGACCCCGTACATATTCCACCCTTCCACCTTCTCTACCGTACCGTCTCCCCAGTCGACCGTACCTTTCAGATAATCATCACAGAAAGGCAGGTAAACCTTAAAGTCGTTCGCCCTATTGGCACTTACCTCCAGCACCAAATCATGCCTGCTTTCCTGCACGGCAGTTGTGGCAGTTTCCATCATGTAAGCGCCCGCAGCGTCTCCGGCACTATGAACCGGAAGCATGTACAGGTAATAGGTCGTGGCAGGAAGCAGACCGTCAAAATTCAGGGCAAACTCCTCCGCCCCGTCAGACAAGGAAAGCTCTTGCGACTGGTTGCGGTCGGCAAGAAACTCCTCCACTTCCTTTTCCGACCGCAGCCGGGTGTCCGAAAGTCCGTAATACACATGGTGCACCTGACCGTTTGTCCCGAACCGGAACACCAGTCCGCCTACTTCCGACTGTGTATCGAGCAATTGACACACGGCTCCCCGTTCCTGCCTCAGCACTACAACAGCCAACTGCTCATTGTCGTGCGTCATAAAACGCAGAATGTTCCTCCGTTCCTTATCCAAAATGTTTGGGAACACCTCCAGTTCCAACTGGCTGTTTTCATCCGGAGTACACATCAATGCCCCTCGAATGGCGGCAACGTATTCCTCACCCTCTTCTTCACCCGGCAACTCCAGCGCTATCGCAGGCTCTTCCATCAGATTCGATTTGAAGTTTACGAAGAAGCGACCGGAAGCCACAGCAGGCAGAACCACCTCTTGCTCTTCTACCGTCACATACGGCGCTTCACCATCATAAGTAGGCTCCTGGCTGACGGGGAGATCACCCGATTCAGTAACCGCCTTTTGCTCTATTGTAATGGTAATGCTACTTCCGCATGTTATCCTGATATAAGCCTTGCGGTCGGCACCCGTATAATTCTTACGGACAAATACGGTTATCATATATTCGCCTGCCGCATTGCCGCTGTACTTGTCGAGAGTGACCCAACTCACACTGCTTCCTTCCGCTTTGGTAGATGCCTCCGTCACCTCCGCTGTCCAAGCACCGTCTGCCGTGAAATGTATGTCGCCATCGGTAGTCGTTTCGTCAGCAAAGACTGTCTGACCGGAAGCCGTCCCTTCTATAAGACGTATGCCGGAGTTTTCTTCCTCTTCCGTACAACCCGCCAGCATACAGATACAGACCAGAAAAATAAAAAGTTGAAGTTTGTTCATCATTCCATATTTATTACTGTTAATCAATGTCTATTATCATTCGTAATAAGTAATGCTACGTTCCGCAATACCATAAGGCCGTCCGTTAAGGGTTATCACCATGCGTGTCCAGTTGCCCCGGTCGTCCGTTTCCGGATAATCATAAGACACCTTATTATCATCGGAAGATACGCAGGTTTCCAGCCAGCCTTTTTCGTTATAGGTATACTCCTTTACGGTGAGATAATCGTCCATCTCGCTGTAAGCGGACTCTTTCAGCACACGTCCCAAAGCATCTTTCACAACATAATCGCGTTCCGTATCACCATGCTCTATGCAATTGCCATCCACGTACTCTGTCTTTGAAGCATCCACCGGATACTCACTGGTAGTCTTGTCGCCGCCGATATACATGTCTTCGATTGTACTTGCCAGCTTGCCGTCCCGATAAACATATCTGCGGTCGGTTAGCAGTTCACCGTTCTGAAAGAGTTTCTCATTGCTGACATTCCCGTCCCGATAGGCATAGACCGTAATGTATTTGACGGCATCCACCACACTCACCACAGAATCGAGCTGCCCGGCAGCATTATAAATCCGGGTATCTTCTTTCGGAAAGAAATCCGTTTCACGATAAGAATCCGGTTTGCCGTCCTTTACTGTTTCATTGCCCTGAGACTTCGCGTTGTAAATCAAGGTTTGCACCTTATGCACTTTACCGTTCAGTCCTTCTTTGTCCGTACCGTTGCCGTTTTGTGTGGATACGCCACCACAGGCTGCCAGCACAATAAGTGCCGCCGCCATTAAAAGCCTGTTCATAGTTGTTTGCCTTTAAGATTAAAGAAGTTTGTTTCTATCAGAAGCCGTAAGCCTGCTTGCGTATAGCCATATAATCTTTCTCTGCCAGAAATACAATCTTGGCAAATTCCGTAAAGTCGTAGGTATGGCAGTTGATGTACACCGGAGCTCCTTCGCTATGGCAAGGTACGCCGGCTTGAACCATCTGTCCGGGAGCATATTCGGCTTTCAAAGAGCTGTTATAAGAATTACCGTTGAAAGGGTTCAACTGTCCGAGCTCAATCAAATGGTCGTTGGCCTTCATCAAGGCGAAATACAGACGGGTATCTTTCAGCGGATATTCGCCTTCGGCACATTGACGTTTGGTTTCACGTACTACAATATCCCGTTTGGGAGTGACCGTAACCCTCACAATTATACTGCCCGCCTCTCTGCCGGCATGATATTCCGCCACCTTAACACCCGTTATCTGAAAATCAGGGTAGACATCTCCCGTACAGACAATTTCACGTCCGACAAGTTTCTCGCCTTCTTCCGCCGCCTTCTGATAACTCTTGGCAGCATATTCATCAAACTCTTTCAGTTTCTTCTGATACCGGTCCAAATCATCCTCCTTACGCAAGCTTTCGTCCAATGCTTTTTTCTTGGCAGCCACCTCTGCAAATATCGCAGGCACACGGCCCAAAGGTGCATCGCTACTTGCAGCCGAACCCGAAGCGGCTCCACCGCCGCATGCCGACAACACAACCAGTCCGCAGAACATTGCGGATAAAGTTATAACCGTAAACTTTTTCATACTATTGAATTATTTAAATGAGTAATGTTGTCAGCATTTACGGATAGGGATTATCCCTTTGGAGATAGCTGTCATAATGAGGTCGGCCACATTACGTGCATCCAGCTTGTCCATCAGATGACGGCGGTGCGTATCAACCGTATTGGTAGAGACACAAAGTTCCTGAGCTATTTCCTGCGTGTTCTTGCCCTCGGATATCCGTTTCAGTACATCAAGTTCGCGCAAGGTCAGTTCCTCACGCCGCCCTTCGTCCGAACGCCGCATCTGTGCACGCACATGCTCGGCATAAGGGCAATAGTAAGTTCCGCCATCCAACACCCGGCGAATGGCTTCGGCTATTTTCGTAGAATCGATGGATTTAAACAAGATACCGTCTACTGCACTCTGAATCAAATCTTTGATAAACCAGATTTCTTCGTGCATGGTGTTGACAATGATGCGTGCCCGCGGGTCTTTCTCCCGTATCCGCACAATGATGTCCATCCCGGATATGTCGGGTAGTTCCATATCCAGCACGAAAAGATTGAAACGTTGAGATGCGATAAGATGCAATGCCTCCTGTCCCGACGATGCAGTACATACGTTTTTTATTTCCGGTAGCGAACATTCTACTATCCGCTTCAAACCTTGAAGCACCAAATCATGGTCATCCACCAACAAAATGCGTATATCTCTTTCTTTCATCAACCTATCTTTGTGTTCTGAATTATGTTGCAAAGAAATAGCATTTATCAATATGCGGCATCATCAAAAATAGTGATTTTACTCTCCGGCATACCGGTTTTCCATTAAATGGATAACGATATTTCAAGCTTGAACTTTTGGCTTCTGTCCTGAATATCCGTGGTAAACAAACCACCGACGGCTTTGGCGCGTTCTTGAATGGTAGTAAGCCCGATGCCCTTTCCCCGCACCTCGTCACCACTGTAGTTTTTACCGTTATTTGAAATTTGCAGAGTCAGCAACTTCCGTTTCAATGTAAGAGTCACATCTATCTCCGTCGCTTCGGAATGTTTCAGGATATTGGACAGCAATTCCTGCATGATGCGATAAACTTCATAAGACACCTCTTCGGGCACTTGGCTCCATTGAATCTCTTCATTTTCCTTACTGAACGCAAGTTGCACCGACGCAGGAAGGGCAAGCCCTTCCACATAGGCCTCCACCGTCTCGGCAAGGGTAGTAACCTGGAACTTAGGCGGCATCAGTTCGTGAGAAATACAGCGTACATCGCTGCGCACCTGCTCCAGCAGAGCCAGAATCTCCCGTTTCGATTCGTCCGTAGGCTGCATGTACTGCATATTCATACCGATACCAAGCAGGTCGTTGCACACACCGTCGTGCAAATCCTTGGCAAGGCGCGTACGTTCGCGCTCCAAACCGTCTATATAGCTTTGGGCAAGTTTCAATTCCTCCTCTTTTCTGATGCGCTTACGCCGGAAGACATAATAAGCAGCCAGCAGCAGGAAAGCGGAAAAAGCCGCCACTGCCGCCACACTCCATTGCATCGTCTTAGCTTTCTGTTCCAAATGCTGCTGAGTGAGCCGCGCTATCTCAAGTTCCTTTTCCTGGTTCTCGTATTTAATGGAGAGTTCCGACAATTCCGTCTCCACCTCCGCCTTATGCAGGCTGTCTGCCGTATGATAGGCCTTTGCGTAATACTCCATAGCCTCCGGATAGTTTTTCATTCCGGCATAGTTGCGTGCCATTCTCTCAAAAAGCCGGTCTACGGGAGTCTGCGAACTGCTGTCCCTCGCAGCCAGCATCCGTTTTTGGATATGCAGGCTCTCGCCATAGCGTCCCATTTTAGTCAGTATGTCACACAGACTTTCATGATACCCCTGCACTTCGGCATTGGTAGCGGGCAGTCCTGCCGCCACTTTATCACCTTCCGCCATGTAATGATTGATGGAGTCGCGATTGTCCAGCCTGTAATAGGCACTCAACAGATACGCTATGATTTTCAGTACGAATCTCGGCTTCTGCTGCTCCCGTGCTTTGGCAAGTACGGGATAAAGCAGTTGGGCAGCTTCCGCATAATTTTCCCTCAGCATGAAAATACTTCCCGCCGTAGCGGCAGCATACATCACCATGTCCATGTCATCACTCTTCTCCGATGCCTCCAATGCTTTCCGGATGTAATATTCGCCTTCTTTCAGCCGGGCGGTGTTCGTATAAAGAATGGCTATACTCGTCAGCAACTGTGTCCGTTCATCATAAGCCTCGCGATTATCAAGCAACGCCAATGCCCGGTTATAGCACACCAGCGCCGAATCGGGCATCTCCTTTCTACGGTATATCACGCCGACAGAGGAAAGCACGGAAGCTATCTCGACCTCGTCCCAATGCAAACGTCCGGCTTCTTCGAGCACAAAACGGAAACGCTTTAACGATTCGTCCAACTGCCCCGAAGAAAAATAAGCGTCTGCCAGATTATTCAACAGGTAAAGGTAAGGCTCGGCTTTATCCGTTGCGGCATATTTCAATCCCTGTTCGCAATAATACCGGGTACTGTCCGCCTGGCGATAGGCGTAGTATTCTCCCAAATGACAATAAGCCGCTGCAATGCTGTCGCGGTTCTTCTGACTCATGCCGCGTGCCAGCTCTTCCCGGCAAGCCTGCAACTCCGCATCTTGAGCGTATAAACAAGGATAAATTATAAACATCCCCAAAAGGACAAACAATGTTTTCATGTTATAAGATATGGATTTTAAGTATATATAAACAGTCTTTGACACCCACTCACCACAAAGGTAACAATTCATCATAATATCTGCGCAAATATAAATAACCCGGCACATACAATGCTCCATTTACAAGAAAAAACATTCTTTCCATCTCATTTTTATCGTCAAAAAGAAAGAGATTGCCTGTAAACGCCGAATGTAAAAAAGAAGCAAAAAAGGCTGAATTCCGTAAGCGAATAATTTTTTATTGTATCTTTGCGCCTAATTATGAGACGAATCGTACTGACATACATATTTCTATCTATTATAGGCATTTTGGGCGTCGGGGCACAAAACCCTTTCAACCGTATGGATCCTGTAACAGGCCGTGACCAGTTCGGCAACCAGGTAGACCCCAACACATTACCCGATAATCTGGAAGACAGCACCGATACGGAAATCCAAAGCCTTCCGCCCAAACTCTATATGTGGCGTTTGAGTGAAACATTGGGCAACCGCACTATTATCCCCGCCGATACTGCCAACCTGAACTTCCAGAATACCAATCTGGTAGAAGGCATGTACGGACACTATAATTATCTGGGTAATCTGGGTTCCCCCCGTATGTCACGTATCTTCTTTGAACGCAGAGACAACGAGCCGACCATCTTCATGGAGCCCTTCTCCAGCTTCTTCGTCCGCCCCGATGAAGTGAAATTTACCAACAGTAATGTACCTTTCACCAATCTTACCTACTATAAAGCAGGAAATAAGGTCAACGGTGAAGAACGCTTCAAGTCCTATTTCTCGGTAAACGTCAACAAGCGGTTGGCGTTCGGCTTCAACATTGACTATCTGTACGGACGGGGATACTACCAGAACCAGTCCACATCGAACTTCAATGCCGGAATATTCGCCAGCTATATAGGTAATAAATACCAGATGCAGGCGGTATACAACAACTTCACTATGAAGATGAACGAAAACGGCGGTATTCAGGACGACCGTTACATCACGCGCCCGGAAGATATGGCGGAAGGCAAGAAAGAATACGAATCCACTACCATTCCGGTTAAGTTGGAACAGACGTCAAACAAGAACAAAGATTTCTATGTATACCTGACGCACCGTTACCGCCTCGGCTTCACACGTGAAACCACAACTGTGGAAGATGCCAAATCCCCCAAAAGAGCAGTTGCCAACGACAGCGTACCTTTAGCCAAAGATACCATTATAACCGAAGAGTTCGTTCCCGTCACCAGCTTCATACATACCATGAAAGTGGAACGGGCGCGTCATAAATTCTCTTCCGCCAAGGAGACGGAAGGGCAATATCCCAACGCTTACTTCAACGAAGTAGCCAGCAGGGACTCTACTACGGCTTTCAGTGTAAAGAACGTATTCGGCATCGCTTTGCTCGAAGGTTTCAACAAGTATGCCAAAGCCGGACTGACAGCCTATATATCGCATAAATTCAGCCGCTATGAGCTGATGGACACATTGTCGCGAACCAATTTCGACGAACAGGAGATATTCGTTGGCGGCGAACTGGCCAAACGGCAGGGTAAAACACTGCATTACAACGTAAACGGTGAAGTGGGCATCATGGACAAGGCACTCGGACAGTTCCGCGTCAATGCCGACCTCGACTTGAACTTCCGCCTCTGGAAGGATACCGTGAACTTCTATGCACGAGGTTATGTAAGCAACACGCTGCCCTCTTTCTATATGCGTCATTATCACTCCAACCATTACTACTGGGACAATGAAAACATGGACAAGGAGTTCCGTACACGCGTGGAAGGCGAGCTGAACATCAGCCGCTGGAAAACCAATCTGCGTGCCGGCGTAGAGAACATAAAGAACTACACCTATTTCAACCAAAATGCCATGCCCGCTCAGGAAAGCGGTAATATACAGGTGCTCTCCGCTACACTGAAACAGGATTTCCGCTTAGGCATCCTGCATTTGGACAACGAAGTAACCTGGCAGAAATCAAGCAATGAAACGGTATTGCCCTTGCCGCAGCTCTCGCTATATCACAATCTGTATCTGCTTGCCAAAATAGCCAAGAAAGTGCTGACTGTACAACTTGGTGCGGATGTGCGGTATTTTACCAAATACAATGCACCTGCCTATACTCCTGCCATTCAGCAGTTCCATCTTCAAGCAGCAGATGACCAGGTGGAGATTGGCGGCTATCCGATTGTAAACGTATACGCCAATCTGCATTTGAAGCGGACACGCATCTTTGCCATGATGTATCACGTTAATGCAGGAATGGGTAAAGGCAATTATTTCCTTGTGCCGCACTACCCTATAAACCCGCGTCTGTTCAAGATTGGCATTTCATGGAATTTCTACGACTAATGCCGTCTTTCAACTATGAAAAAGAGTAAATTATCAAAATATATCATCCTGGGGGCAATAGCCGCAGTCGTTGCCACATTTATATTGCCCAAAAAGGAAATCCGTAAAGGACATCCGCGCGATTATGCCGAAATAGCAGCAGACGGTACGCTCCATGCCGCTACGGAATATAACTCCATCAGCTTTTATGTGGACGGAGACACCCTGTCCGGATTTCATTACGAATTAATAGAGGCTTTTGCCCGTGATCACGGTCTGCAGGTAGCCATTACTCCCGAAATGAGTTTTAACGAACGTCTGGAAGGTCTGGCAAACGGCAGGTTCGATGTCATAGCCTATGGAATTTTAGCAACCAGCGAATTAAAGGACTCCTTGCTTCTGACCTCTCCGATTGTTCTGAACAGGCAAGTATTGGTACAACGGAAAACAGACTCTCCCGACGATTCCCTGTTTATCAAAAGCCAATTGGACTTAGCGGGAAAGACGCTGAATGTGGTAGAAGGGTCGCCTTCCATCCTGCGCATCCGTAATTTAGGAAACGAAATCGGTGATACCATATATATTAAGGAAGTAGAAAAGTATGGTTCCGAACAACTTATCGCCCTTGTCGCACATGGCGATATCGATTATGCCGTATGCGAAGAAAGCATCGCTCGCGCAGCAGCCGACAGTCTGCCGCAGATAGACATAAATACGGCTATCAGCTTCACCCAATTCTACTCATGGGGAGTGAGCAAGCAGTCTCCCGTACTCTTGGACAGCCTGAATGCCTGGCTGGAAAGATTCAAAAAAGGAAAAGAGTACCAGAAAATATATAAGAGATACTACTAAAAAGTTAAACGCTGAAAGCTAAAAGGTCGTGTCAAAAAGAACCTGATAATTTCTTTTTGACACGACCTTTTAGCTTTCAATGCTTAATTCTCAAATCTTTTCAACTTCCTTCAGCCACATTTCTGAAGAAGCATCGCTCGGCATCCGCCAGTCACCGCGCGGACTGATAGAAATACTTCCTACCTTAGGGCCATCGGGCAAACAGGAACGCTTGAACTGCTGGTTAAAGAAGCGACGGCAAAAAGTCTGCAACCACTTCTTTATAGTCTCTTCATCATAAACATCTTTAAACGTACGTGCAGCAAGGAAGAAAATCTTGGAAGGACGGAAACCGCAACGAAGAAAATAATATAAGAAAAAATCATGCAGTTCGTACGGCCCTACAAGGTCTTCCGTAATCTGCCTGATATTTCCGTTTTCATCCGCCGGTATGAGTTCCGGACTGATAGGGGTGTCCACAATATCCAATAATGTGGCCCGCGACGTCTCATCAATGTCATTCTCCGCCACCCACTTCACCAAATGTTTCACCAATGTTTTGGGGATACTTCCGTTAACACCGTACATAGACATATGGTCGCCGTTGTACGTAGCCCAGCCTAAGGCAAGTTCCGAGAGGTCGCCGGTGCCAACCACCATCCCCCAGGTCTGGTTGGCAATATCCATCAATATCTGCGTACGCTCACGCGCCTGTGAATTTTCATACACCACATCGTGTACGTTGATATCATGGTCTATATCTTTGAAGTGCTGGATGCAGACATCCTTTATGCTGACCTCGCGCATGGTTACGCCTAATGATGCCATTAAGTCCACCGCATTGGTATGGGTGCGGTCGGTAGTACCGAATCCCGGCATAGTCACGCCGATAATTCCTTTACGGTTCCAACCCAGTTTATCGAATGTTTTCACACAAACCAGCAATGCCAGTGTGGAATCCAGACCACCGGATATGCCTACCACCGCACTCTTGGCATTGGTATGCAGCAAACGTTGCGCCAATCCCGACACCTGTATGGAGAATATCTCCTCACAACGCTCGTCCAACGCTGCTCCTTGAGGAACAAACGGATGCGGATCGAAAACACGGGTCAGATTCAAATCTTTGGAATTGACATATTCCGTAGAGACACGCACCGGCACTTCCGGTGCACAATTGGCGCGACAGGCTGCAAATGTAGTGTTCACCCGGCGTTCCGTACGTATATGCTCCACGTCAATCTCACTGATAACGACCTGTTCCTCGAACGAGAAACGCTCGCTGCCTGCCAGCAACGTACCGTTCTCGTAAATTAATCCGTTACCTGCAAACACCACGTCTGTAGTAGACTCGCCAAAACCGCATGAACTGAATACATACCCTGCGATACAACGTGCCGACTGCTGGCTGATAAGCGAACGCAAGTAAGCATGCTTGCCTATCCCTTCATTGTCTGCCGAAAGGTTGAAAAGAATTTCCGCTCCTTGCAATGCCAAAGAAGAACTCGGCGGAATCGGAGCCCATAAGTCCTCACAGATTTCAATTCCGAAGGTTGTATCCGCCGTCTCGAAAAGCAGATTCCGCCCCATGGGGACTATTTGCCCGCACAAACGGGCTGTCGTTTCCGAAACTTCACACGCAGAAGTAAACCAGCGCTTTTCGTAAAACTCTTTATAATTCGGAAGATAAGTTTTAGGAACAACTCCCAATATCTTACCTTTCTGTATAACCACCGCAGTATTCAGCAGTACACCGTTCAAAGGCACGGGCATACCGAGAATGGATATAATATCCATCTGACGGGTATTGTTCAAAATCTGCATCAGCCCCATTTCAGCCTCTTCAAGCAGAAGTTGCTGGGCAAAAAGGTCACCACAGGTATATCCGGTAATGCACAACTCCGGAAAGGCAATTATCTGCACTCCTTTCCCATCGGCAATGATTATCTCTTTTTCAATCTGTCCGGCATTGAACTTACAGTCCGCCACTCTAACACGGGGTACAGATGCCGCCACTTTAACATATCCGTAATTCATATATGAATCCTATTAATATTAGGGTGCAAAAATACGGCAATTTATCAATAAACACAAAAGAATCAGCCTTTTCACTTTGCATAGCCGCACTTTCTGATAAAAAATATCTAAAATCTTTTGGATAAACAAAAGAAGTGCCTATCTTTGCAAGAGAATTAAAAATGTAATTATTACAAGTTTGAATTGCAGATGATATGGATGTAGTAAAACGATTGCAAAATCATAACATTAAGCCCTCGGTACAGCGCATAGCCATTATGACTTATCTGATGGAGCATCGTACACATCCCACGGTGGATGAAATTTATACGGCACTTGCCCCTTCCATTCCCACATTGTCTAAAACAACTGTTTACAACACTTTAAAATTACTTAGTGAACAAGGTGCTGCACAGACATTGACAATTGACGAACGGAATACCTGCTATGATGCAGATACCACTCCTCATGCCCATTTCTTATGCAAACATTGCGGAAAAATATATGATTTGGAATGCAATGCCAACATTAAACAGGTGGAAGAAATGGATATGAACGGACACGAAGTGCAAGAAGTCCATTATTACTATAAAGGTATCTGCAAAAGTTGTCTGGGAAATGAATATTTAACCAAAATAACGAATAACTAATTCAACTAATTAAAATCTGAAGTAAAATGAAAAAGTTTAGATGTACTGTCTGCGGTTACGTATATGAAGGAGACGCAGCTCCTGAGAAATGTCCTTTGTGTAAAGCTCCTGCAAGCAAATTCGTTGAAGTAGAAGAAGCACAGGCAGGCGGTCCGTTGGTTTTTGCTGACGAACATGTTATTGGCGTAGCCAAAGGTTGCGATGACGAAATGATTAAGGATTTGAACAACCACTTCATGGGCGAATGCACGGAAGTAGGTATGTACCTTGCAATGAGCCGCCAGGCAGACCGCGAAGGCTATCCTGAAGTAGCTGAAGCTTTCAAGCGTTACGCATGGGAAGAAGCAGAACACGCTGCAAAATTTGCTGAATTGCTGGGTGACTGCGTATGGGATACCAAGACTAACCTTGAAAAGAGAATGAATGCAGAATCAGGCGCTTGCGAAGACAAGAAGCGTATCGCTACACGTGCCAAAGCATTGAATCTGGATGCTATCCATGACACAGTTCATGAAATGGCTAAAGACGAAGCTCGTCACGGTAAAGGTTTCGAAGGTCTGTACAACCGCTATTTCAAGAAATAATCCGAAACAATACGGTAGAATATAAAAAAGACTTGCAGAAGAAATTTCTGCAAGTCTTTTTTTATCGGTAACGGGGAATCACTTCCCCTTAAAAACGTAAACCTAAGGTCAGCAGCACCTGGCTTCGGGTATTTTTTACTTTCGTCGCTTCAGGAGAGCCTATCACTAACTGGCCTCCATCTTCATAGGCATTAATGAACGGATAGAAATCTTCCTTGTATGAAGAGAACTTATATGCCAAATCAGCATAAAACATAGCCCCTCTGTAACCGAGACCCACTGTATAGTTACTCAAAGCTTTGGTATTTGCAAAATCCGTATCCGTCTGAATTGAGTTATAAGGCAAATCCTTATATGCATCACTATTGAAAATGGCAGAGGTATAATTGTATCCTGCACGCAAAGCAAACTGAGGAATCACTTTATATTCGGCTCCCAAACGAATGGTGCTCACCCCTTTCAGCATAGAAGTAGTACTGTTTTCGTACCCAAATGTATCGGAATAGCCTTCCTGGTCCTTGAATTTCATGGACGAATAGTCCTGATATTCATACTCTGCCCCTAAAGCCAAACTGGAACCTACAGTATATCCCAAACTTACATTATACGTCCATGGTGTCTGCAAGTGGAATTGACGCACCATGTCTCCATTCATTATATCATAAGTATCCACAGTATATTGACCGATCACACCGCTTCCTATACCCGACTCGTTAGCTATATCCAAATCATTCAAGACATTCGACTCCAGACGGGCATTTGTCTTATAATCCAAATTATAATAGGTCGGTGTATGAATGGCTAATCCAATCCTCAAAGGGGAATATTCGAAAGGACGCACGATGGCTCCGAATTTCACATCAAAACCCGAACCGTGTATCTTGTTCCAGCTCTGCAGGTTATAATTCTGTCCGATGCTATTTCCGGCATTATCCAAATAATCTTCACTATAAAAAGTATATTTATTGTAATCTATGGCATAAGCCCCCACAGTTACGCCTAAATATACCCGGTCATTAATATTGAATGAAATATTGAAATCATATTGTTCAATTCCGCCACGCTCTTCCGACCGGAAATTGCCATTTCCTCCTAAAAACATTCCTCCATATTCACCCGGAGTGATATACATTAAATCACCGTTCAGATTCTTTACCTGAGTCCCGTTTTTCATATAGGGAACGTAACCGGAAGGGACATCTCCCTGTCCGTTGTGGGCAATAAAGTCGGTTATCAGATAACTGTCATATCCCAATGCGGATAGCCATCCTACTTCCGGATCTGTATAAATATTGCCCGACCAGTCCTTTATTCCTCCGGCTTGTGCCGCCATATAATCCGTTTGCGTATAATCGCCTAAATTACCTCCCATCGACATATTCTTATAAAAAGACTTCGCCTTATGATAATTAAAGCCGAAATTCACATAACGTAAAGCCGTAGCATTGCCTATCTTTGAAGAAATAACAAAACCGGCATTATCAAATGAGGTTTTCATCTTGTCTGCATTCATCTTACTTCCCATATAATTACTTTCAGTACCATAAGAAGAAAGACTGAATGACAGCATTGCATCATTACTGCGATAAATACCTATACCGGCAGGGTTTGTAGCAATAGTGGAAATATCTCCGCCCAACGCACCCATAGCCCCGCCCATACTTACAAAGCGTGCTGTACCATTTAAATCCTTGTTTGCGATGTTGGCTGCATCGTACACGGTCTGTGCACTTACCGGAACTGCACCCAACATCCCCAAAACAGCTAAAGTTATAATTTTTTTCATATCCTACTCATCTTTTTCTATTGAATACTATACCTATCTTCTTCTTGAAGAACCACCACCTGACGAACGGGTAGCACCGCCGGAATAACTGCGTGAACTGCTACCGCCTCCCGAAGAATAACTACGGGTGGAAGAGTTGTTTTGCACAGGCGTATAAGAGCGACGGCTACTACTGTTACCGGTTGAATAATTGCGTGTTGACGATGCAGAACTGCCCCTGTTGTAAGTAGAAGGACTTCCGGCTGCGGAACGTCTTACACCTGTAGCATGTACACGGCTACTACTTCCCTGCACTCCTGAAGCTGAAGAACCTACCCGCGTACTGCTTGGACGGGTATATACCCTGCGCCGGGTAGAGGCGGCATCTGTACGGGTAGTTACCCCACTGCGTGTACCCGACGGACGTGTACCTACCACGCGTCTGGTGGTCGTACCGCTTTGTCCGTCTCTTCTATAGGATGACACACCTGAACGGACAGCCGAACCGGTCCTGCGAACCGTAGAAGAAGAATTTCTATAACTGCTTGCTCCCGAAGAACGGCGATAGGTATATGTATTACGCGGCCAATAACCGCCACCGGGATAACAGTGATGATGATAGTGGTGATGTCCCCACCAGCCACCTCCATACCAGCCGCCCCAGCTTACGCTCCAGCCAAAGCCCCAGCCCGGACCATACCAACTGTTCCAACCCCAGCCATAATAGGGATAGCCGCCCCAACCGAAAGAGTTATAGCGCCAATCCCACCACAAACGGTTGGTGAAGGTAGGAAATGCATATGCGTACAATCCGTCCGTATATACATTCCAGTCCCATGGATTCAGACCATAAACTACATCCCAGTAAAGCGGGCTGCTGATACTGATGGCATAGCGTGGATTGCGGAAACGGATAATGCGCGTGGCATATTCATAATCATCTTCCGAACCGTCAAAACCGTTCACCCATTCTCCATCCAGGCCATCGTCTTCTTTTTCGTCTATATAAAGCGTATCATTCTCTTGTGAAAAGTCATAGTCTTTAGAGTCATACCGACGATTATACTCGTCTACATCACGAATATTCCCTTTACGGTCTTTCACTACAATGGTCGTATTGCCCGGCGACGCATAAACCGTAGTCGGAGCATTTGTCTTTACTACAACCGCATCGGCAGCCGGAGTTTTTTTCTTCTCCGTCTTTTCCTCTTTTTTCTTGGAAGGAACGTAGTAAAGGTCGTCATCTACACTTTGAGCTGAAAGTGCCCACGGAAGACACAATGCAAAAAGCGATAAAAAAACAATCTTTTTCATATTTATTTGGTTTATGGGTTTACAATTCCATACTTTTTCACACCACAAAGATAACGCAGGGATTTACTCTATACAGAAGATTTTCCCCAAAGATTTATAGGGATTTCCCTAAATGCACCTATCTTTGTATCCAAAACAAATATACGCAGAAATAGGATTTTCTCCTATACCTGCCTTTTGCATTTAACAAACAATTATATTCCAATGAAATATTTAGAATTTACATTCCATACCACTCCCTGCACGGAAATCGTCAACGATGTCTTATCGGCAGTGCTGGGTGAAGCTGGTTTTGAGAGTTTTGTAGAGCAAACAGACGGGATTGCCGCCTACATTCAAAAAGATTTATACAATGAAACTGTCCTCAAAGAAGCTCTTGCCGATTTTCCCTTACCTGATACACAGGTAGAATATGCTTACCAAGAAGCGGAAGACAAAGACTGGAATGAAGAATGGGAAAAGAATTTCTTCCAGCCCATTATCATTGGCGACCGCTGTGTCATCCACAGCACATTCCATCGCGACATCCCTCAAGCTGAATACGATATAGTCATCAACCCTCAAATGGCATTCGGTACAGGACACCACGAAACGACCAGTCTCATTATCGGTGAATTGCTGGATAACGATCTCCAAGGCAAATCTTTGCTTGATATGGGATGCGGAACATCCATTCTCGCCATATTGGCACGTATGCGCGGTGCTGCGCCCTGTACAGCCGTCGATATAGATGAATGGTGCGTACGCAACTCTCTTGAAAACATTGAGCTAAATGGAGTAGACCGTATATCCGTTTTTCAAGGAGACGCTTCTCTATTGAAAGACCAAGAACCTTTTGATGTAATCATAGCCAACATCAACCGTAACATCCTGCTGAACGACATGAAACGATATGTAAGTTGCATGCATCCGGGGTCGGAACTATATATGAGCGGTTTTTATGTAGATGATATTCCTGTAATACAGGCCGAAGCGGAGCATAACGGACTGCGCTTCGTACATCATAAGGAAAAAAACCGTTGGGCCGCAGTAAAGTTTGTATTATGACACAACGATAAAAGGAAGAAAACGGAAAGCAAGCTATTGCAGGGTCATACCAACCAATTCTTCCAACGTGCCGTTAAAAACATTCAGATCGACTTCTTCTTCAATGCCGGGGACATTACCTACATCGGTATGTTGCCAAAAATGCCATTTGCCCTCGTACTTCACGGAATCAACGTAATAATGGGCTATCCAGTAAGGATAAGCGTTGAATATGGAGTCGTTGAGATAACGTTTCTTAAATTTATAGGAAGTGTAAAGAATCGGTTTTACGCCGTAATGCGCCTCTACTCTGTCGAGCCAGGTTTTAACGGCAGATTTCAGTTCCAGAGGAGATCTCTTACCCGTAGTTTCCACATCAAGAACGGGGGGAAGGTCTCCTTTTGACAAGTGTACTGTACTAATAAAAAAGTCAGCCTGCTTATGCGCATCTGTCTTGGGTAGGAAATAATGATAAGCTCCTCGGATAAAACCGTATTTCCGTGCCTGACTGAAATTTTCTACAAAAGTTTCATCGCCATAATCGCCCCCTTCGGTAGCTTTCATAAAGATAAAATGTATGGGAAATTTCGCTTCTTTATTATGAAGGAGCTTATCCCAATCTATAATACCCTGATAGTGGGAAATATCAATGCCATGCACCTCATAGTTGCAAGGCATGCATACGCCGTAGCCCTTTAAACCGTAACAAGGTTTCCAACGATAAGCATAAGGACGGATAAAGAACCAATAGAATCCTGCTGAAAATACCGCTATTATACAAAATGCCAATAAATTACGCAACCATACAGGCATGGGACGAGACACCGTCTGATTCTTTTTTCGAGAAGAAGTACGACGGGATACAGGTTTACGCCGGGAAACTGTACTGTTTTTAGAAGGCATTCAAGTATATTGAAGTAACAAATATCTATCAAAAATAAAACACAAACTACACAGATTACACAAATTCGGATTTGCGCAACTCTTGTGTAATTTGTGTTCTACATAGCCAATTACTGCAAATGCAGCAATTAGCTATAAGATTTTATCTACCTTGTTCCAGTTGCAAAGTCTTGGTAGGCTGGTCGCAAACTTCGGCAGGACCGAAGTATTGGATAGGACCCGGATAAACATAGTCTGTTTCCACAGCCCAACGCTCACGCTGAGCGGCAAATGCTTTGAAAGGAGCACCGTCCAGTCTTACCAAAGCTTTCTGGATAACCGGTTTCATTTCGCCGTGACGACGTTCCATATTCATCATCATTGTAATAGGCACACCACCTGCAATCCACTCTTCGGCAGGAGCTGTAGTATTACGTACGGAAGACATGTAACCGGTCTTACCGTTAGCAATCAGCGCAGATGCCGCATAACCCAAAGAGTAGCAGTAGTCGGCATCGAAATTAGACGGAGCAGCGCAACGTCCTTCATAACCGAAGAAGTGATGCTGTGCAGCGAACTTACCTACATATTTGCCTTCTTCTTTCCACTGAGCCAATTTGGCAGCTACCATTTCGGACAACAGTTTCTCCGTTTCAATGAGAGATACCTGTACGTTTCCGTGCGGGTCGCGATCCAATGACAACTGACGCGCTACACCTTCGGGAAGACTGGCATAGATAGCGGCATTTTCCGGAGAAAGTTTGCGGATGATATAGTCGCGTTGGTGTGATTTCTTAATCTGAGAGAATTCCTCTGCATTGGCAGCCAGGAAATCATTCAACTCAGCGATAAGACGTTTCATAGCGGGGATGAACTCAACCAAGCCCTCGGGGATAAGAACCGTACCGAAGTTATTGCCCTGTGCGGCACGATTAGCCACCACCTGAGCGATACCTGTTACGATATCATCCAAAGACATATCCTTAGCTTCAACTTCTTCGGAGATAATACAGATATTAGGCTGTACCTGCAATGCACATTCCAAAGCGATATGTGAAGCGGAACGTCCCATCAGTTTTATGAAATGCCAGTACTTACGTGCCGAGTTACAGTCGCGCTGGATATTACCGATTACTTCGGCATACGTTTTGCAAGCTGTATCGAATCCGAAAGAAGTTTCAATCATTTCGTTCTTCAAGTCACCATCAATAGTTTTCGGACACCCGATAACCTGTACACCGCAATTCTTCGCAGCATAATACTCAGCCAATACGCAGGCATTTGTATTAGAATCGTCACCACCGATAATAACCAGTGCTTTGATATTCAATTCTTTCAAGATTTCCAGTCCTTTTTCAAACTGTTCCTCTTTCTCCAATTTGGTACGGCCTGAACCTATGATATCGAAACCACCGGTATTACGATATTCATCGATGATATCGGCCGTCAGTTCCATATAGTTATGGTCTACCAAACCACCGGGACCAAGAATGAAACCGTACAGTTTGCTATCTTTGTTCAACTTTTTAATACCGTCAAAAATACCGGATATCACATTGTGACCACCGGGAGCCTGACCACCGGAAAGAATTACACCCACATTCATAGCAGGGAAATCAACGGTTTCATCGGTATTTTCAAACTTAATCAAAGGCATCCCATAAGTATTGGGAAACAATTTCTTGATTTCTTCCTGATCGGCAACCGACTGGGTAGCTGCGCCGGCCACTGCTTTTACAGTACCTGTCAGCCCTTTCGGAAGTTTGGGCTGATAAGCAGCCCTTGCAATTTGCAATGCACTTTTAGTCATTTCTCTTAAATATTTAAAGGTGTTAATAAAGTTTCGTTTAAAAGCGTCGCAAATTTCGCTCTTTTCCGCAAGAAATGCAAACTGAATGAAGAAATAATGCAAACTTATTCTTCTATCTGCCAGCCTCCACCCAAAGCCTTATAAACATTTACCACTGCTATCAGTTCGTCACGGATTGCATTGCTGACACCAATCTGGGCATCGAAATATCCACGCTGGGCATCAAGCACGTCCATATAATTAATAACACCATTAATATATTGCAACTGCGCTAAATCCACGTACGTTTTGGCTGAACGTTCCAATTTGAGACGTAACTGATACACTTCCTTTATTTTGTTGAAGTCCACAATTGCGTTCTTAGCCTCTTTAAAAGCATTCAGCACCGTTTTCTCATAGCTATGAACTTCCGCCTCAAACGAAGCTTTCTGTGCCTTTAGAGCAGCCCGGTTCTTACCCCAATTGAAAAGCGGAGTCAATACTGCTCCGTTCAACAATGAATAAGGCGACTGAAGGAAGTTTGACAAGACATCACTCTCCAATCCAAACTGACCGGTCAGCGACAACCGAGGGAACATATTGGTATAGGCCACTTTCACACGAGCATGTTCAGCTATAAGCTGCTGCTCCGCAGCACGAATGTCAGGACGACGTTCCAATAAGCCGGACGGCAATCCTACAGGTAAAGATTCCGGCACATCCAACTCCTCCAAAAAGCGGCTGCGCTCTATACGTGTAGGAAATTCACCGGCAAGAAAAGCTATGTCATTCTCCTTGATGGAAATCTTACGTTCCAGATCCGGAACAAGCGTAGCTGTACGCGCCAACTCTACTTGCGCCTGCTGATAAGATGTCTCCGAAGTAAGTCCGCCTTCAAAACGGATTCTTGCAAGACGCACACCTTCTTCACGAGCCTTTTGTGTCTGACGGACAATTTCCAATTCTGTATCGAGTGCTACCAGCTCGTAATATGCCTGCGCCACTTCCGCAACAATTGTCATACGCAAGGCACGCTGTGATTCTACACTTTGCAGATAATCGGCTACGGCAGCTACTTTTTTCCAACGCAGATTTCCCCAAAGGTCAAGTTCCCACGACAAAAGAGCCTTTGCTTCATAGCTGTTACCCACATCGCGGCTATGTCCGCCATAGTTTTCAACTTCACGCTCTGCCTCTATTTTCCCATTCAACTGGGGAAGTAGATTAGCTACGCTGATACGTTTCTGGGCCGCCATTTCTTTCACGCGAGCGGCCGCAACGAGCATATCTTTATTATACTCCAATGCGCGTGCTATCAGATTACGCAAAGTATTGTCTGTATAAACAGCCTGCCACTGCTCATCGGCAATGCTGATGCTGTCCTGCTGTTGCATCAAACTGTCGGGCAATGCCATTTCGGGACGGACATAGCTTTTGCCTACCTTGCACGATGCAAAAAGAACCGGGGCGAGCAACAGAAGTATATATATATTCTTTTTTTTCATAAGCGTGTAATCAGAATTCATTTACAATGTTATCATCAATCTTTTTTGATTTTGTGTTGCACTTTTTCCTTTGCCTTATAAATCAAAACAAAGAAGAAAGGCACAAGCACAATGCCGAATACAATGGCAAAAATCATTCCAAAGAAAACTCCCGTACCTATTGCCTGACGGCTTGCAGATCCCGGTCCGCTTGCAAGAACCATAGGAAGCATACCCAATACAAAGGCAAGTGAAGTCATCAATATAGGACGGAAACGGAGTTGGGCGGCATGAATGGCCGACTGCACCAAATCTCCTCCATTATCCACCTGTACTTTGGCAAACTCAACGATAAGGATAGCATTTTTTGCTGCAAGTCCCACCAACATTACCAAACCAATCTGGAAATAAATATCATTTTCCAAGCCACATACAGCAACGCCCAAATAAGCTCCCAATGCAGCTACCGGCAACGAAAGCAATACAGCAATAGGCACAGTCCAGCTTTCGTATTGTGCTGCCAGGAACAGGAATACGAAGAGGAATACCAACGTCAGCACCAGTCCGGTCTGCCCACCGGCTTTCTTCTCCTGATAAGAAAGTCCGCTCCACTCAACACCTATATTATCCGGTAAATGTTCGCGCGCTATCTGTTCCATAATCTCCATAGCCTGGCCGGAACTGTACCCCTGTGCCGCCGAACCGAGAATAACTGCAGTAGTAAACATATTGAAACGTTTAATACTACCCGGACCGGTTGTATAGGATGCATTACCCAACGAGGTTAACGGAACCATCGCACCATTAGCTGCTTTTACAAAGAACAGATTAATGTTCTCTTTGTGCTCACGATACGGAGCTTCAGCCTGAATATATACCTTATATATACGATTGAACATATTAAAGTCATTCACATATACGGAACCCGTATAAGCTTTCATCGTAGAGAACACATCTGCCAACGGCACTCCCAGCATCTTCACCTTGTCACGGTCTACATCAAAATAGAGTTGCGGAATCTCAGACTGCAAAGAAGAAGAAAGCCCTGTCAATTCCTTGCGTTTCTGAGCATAATACATCAAAGTATCCGCTGCCTGTACCAGATTTTCAAAAGTAGCTTCCCCACGTGCCTCAAGCTGCATTTCAAAGCCACCGGATGTTCCCAATCCCGGGATTACAGGAGGAGTAGAAAGATAGACTCTACATTCGGGGTATTCCCTCAAATCCTTTTCCACTTTCTCCATAATCTTATTGATAGTGGTATTTTTGCGTTCCTCCCAGGGCTTCAATATAACAGTTAACTCACTGCGCGCCTGATTGCTTCCTACACGCGGACTGCTACCCGTTACATTCTGCACATAAGCCACATATGGATTCTGCTCCAGATACTGCACGGCACGATCGGTCACGATACGGGTACGTTCCAAAGTAGAACCTTCCGGCAGTTCCAACTCCACTTTAAAATATCCCTGGTCTTCCACCGGCAAGAAACTGGTAGGAATCAGACGGTGAATGATGAAAATAGCTATCAATACCATACCGAATGCACTCATCAAACGTCTGGGATGCTTGATAACGCGGCTGATAACACCAATATACTTATGATTACTGATATTCAACCATTCGTTAATCTTACGGAACACGATATTCTTTTTCTTTCCGCTGTCGGGCTTCAGGATAAGCGAACACATCACGGGGCTAAGCGTCAGTGCCACAACTGTAGAAAGCAATACCGATACAGCAATGGTAATAGTAAACTGGCGATATAATTGTCCGGTGATACCGCTCAGGAAGCTTACCGGAACAAATACGGCACAGAGCACCAATGAGGTTGCAATCAAAGCACTTGCCAAACCGTTCATTGCTTTTTTCGTTGCTTCATAAGGAGAGAGTTTTTCCGTTTCCATCAGATGTTCCACATTCTCCACTACCACAATAGCATCATCCACGACAATACCAATAGCAAGAATCAATCCCAACAATGTCAATATATTCAGCGAGAAACCGAAAATAAGCATGAAACCGAAAGTACCGATCAAAGAAATAGGCACTGCAACAACAGGTATCAAAGTAGCACGCCAGCTTTGCAGTGAAAGGAACACTACCAATACCACAAGAACCAATGCTTCGAACAATGTCTTATACACCTCGTGGATAGACTCCGAAATATAGGTAGTCATGTCAAAAGGTATCTCGTAACTCATTCCTTCAGGAAAGTTCGCACTGATTTCTTCCATTGCCTTCTTCACGTTGTCCGCCACTTCCATAGCATTGGCACCCGGAAGCATATAAATGCCGAGAACTGCCGCATTTTCACCGTTAATACCACTTTCCGTACTATATGAGGAAGCTTCAAGTGACACTCTGGCCACATCGCGAAGACGAATAATAGACCCATTGGCATTGGCACGGACCACAATATCCTCAAACTGCTTTGCCGAGCTCAAACGACCTTGCGTTGTAATAGGAATTGTAATGTCCAAACCTTGCACCGGTTGCTGTCCCAAAACACCGGCAGCCGATTCGCGGTTCTGGTCTTTCAAAGCATTCTGCAAATCCTGAACAGTCAATCCGAAATTTGCCAGTTTGTCTGGCATAGCCCAGATTTGCATGGCATAGTAACGGCTACCGATATTAGACACACGTCCCACACCGGGAATACGGCGTAAAAGGTCGAGTACGTTAATAGTAGCAAAGTTGCTCAGATAGATTTCGTCGAATTTCGGATCATTGGAAGTCAAACAGATTGTCATCAGCTGGCTGGGAGCCTGCTTTTCTACCGAAATACCATTCTGAATGACTTCCGCAGGCAAACGGCTTTCCGCCAGCTTTATACGGTTTTGAATTTCCACGGCAGCTAAATCCGGATCGGCAGATACATCAAAGGTCACGGTTGCCGAAAAGCCACCGGAATTGGAACTGTTGGACTCCATGTACAACATACCCGGAGTACCGTTTATTTCCTGTTCGATAGGAGTCGCCACTGCTTGTGACACAGTCAGCGCACTTGCCCCCGGATAGGATGCACTGATTTTCACAACGGGCGGTGTTATCTGTGGGTATTGATCCACCGGAAGCATAGTCAGACCGATGATACCGACAATTACAATCACAATCGATATCACCGCCGAGAATACAGGGCGGTCTATAAAGAAACTTACTTTCATACTGTTATTTTACTTTGAGAGATTCTTATCCTTTTCTTTATTCTCAGAAGCGGCTTTCTTATTCAGAGAATCTGCCGGCTGCTCATCTTCCTTTTTGGGAGCAGCTGCTTGTGCACGCACTTTCATTCCCGGAGTAAGTTTATGGAAACCTTCCGTCACTACCTGCTCGCCTGCCGCCAGTCCGCGTTCAACAACCATATTGTTACCAAACTCAGGTCCTAATTCAATGAAGCGCTTTTCAACTGTCGAATCGCGGCGCATTACATATATATAAGCACCGCCTTTCTCAATGGTAACGGCCTTTTGAGGAACTGCCACAGCACCTTCGCGTACGTCCAACAACAGTTTTACTTTCGTAAACTGTCCGGGCAGCAATACTCTGTTCGGATTAGGCATTTCGGCACGAACGGAGAACGTACCGGTTTGCGGGTCAACCTGCGGTTCTGCAAAATCGACATAACCTTTGTAAGGATAAACAGTATTATCAGCCAAAGTAATCGTGATATTAGGCTGCCAAGAGCGGGTAGAATCCTGACGGCCTATCTCTATATTGCGCTCTTTGCTTTTAAGATAGTCCAATGCGGTCATGCTGAAATCTACCAATACCGTATCACTTTTTACTATGGTAGCAAGCAATGATTTAGCCCCGGGACCTACCAATGTTCCCAAGTCCACATTTCTTTCACTGATATGCCCTGATAGCGGAGAACGCACAATGGTATACCCCAGTTCCAATTCCGCCTGGTCCAGATCGGCCTGGCTCATAGCAACAGAAGCCTCGGCTGTTTCATAAGCAGCCTGCGCATTATCCAAATCCAGCTGACTGGCAGCATTCTGTGCATACAAAGGACGAATACGTTCCAAATCCCGTTTGGCTTTCAACGCCTGCGCTTCATCTTTCTTTAACTGTGCACGGGCCTTGTCAGCCTTTGCACGATATTGGTCTTGATTGATAACAAATAAAACCTGGTTTTTAGTTATATACGTCCCTTCGGCAAAAAGCATACTCTCCAAATAGCCTTCCACACGTGCACGGACTTCCACAAACTGTTGTGCACGTATACGCCCTACATACTCACCAAAAATTTCCACATCACCCACTTCGGCAGGTTCTACAATAACAGTAGGTAATTCCGGCTGAATTTTCTTGGGCCAAGTCAATATCAGATAACCGGCAAGCAGCACTGTCATGCAGGCTATCATCATTATCACCCGTTTCTTTCTCAGCTTTAATTCTTTTTTTGTAAAAAATAGTCTCATGCTTGTTTGTTTATTTAATTTAACCCTATTTCCCATTTCAAAGCAAACGCAATGCCAAAGCAGGACAAAGGGTATTCTTTATTATATAATAGTTTAGTTATCAGACATGAACATAGATATAAGTAGTAATATTCCACCTGCTTTCCACACTCACATTGTAGAAAATCTCCACAAATGTAGAATTATTCCACGAACTATTTCTCATTAAAAACACATAAATTTTCATTTTTCCACTCAACTCATGAAGAAAAACACTATCTTTACCGAAAATAACACTATTCATTCACATAAAAAGTAAAGATTATGGCAAGTAGAAAAGCATTGAAAAAGAACGTCAATTATATTGCCGGTGAATTATTCGCCGAATGCCTTATGAACAGTCTGTATGTACCCGGAACAGACAAGAAGAAAGCCGATGAACTAATGGGTGAAATTCTGAAAATGCAAGATGAATTCATCAGCCGTATCAGCCATACCGAACCGGGAAATGTAAAAGGTTACTACAAGAAATTCCGTTCTGATTTTAATGCAAAAGTAGACTCAATCATTGAAGCTATCGGCAAACTTAAATAATAAGAATGAAGAAAAGACTATATAGTTTTATCTATTATCGCCTGTTAGGTTGGAAAACAAATGTAACAGTGCCCAACTATGACAAATGTGTCATTTGTGCAGCGCCACATACATCCAACTGGGATTTGTTTATCGGCAAACTGTTTTATGGTGCCATCGGACGAAAAACCAGCTTTATGATGAAGAAAGAGTGTTTTTTTTTTCCTTTAGGATTGATATTCAGAGCCATCGGCGGCATACCGGTAGACCGAAGCCGGAACACATCTTTGGTAGACCAGATGGCAAACAGATTTGCCGGAAGCAAACTGTTTCATTTAGCCATTACTCCGGAAGGTACGCGCAAATCCAACCCAAACTGGAAAAAAGGTTTTTACTTCATTGCGTTGAAAGCACAAGTTCCTATCATGCTTATCGGTATAGATTATCCTACCAAGACTATAACTTCCACCAAGGCAATAATGCCAACGGGAGACTTTGAGAAGGACATGCATGAAATAAAGCTCTATTTTAAAGATTTTCGCGGAAAGATTCCTGAGAATTTCTCCGTTGGAATAAATTAAAAGACAACCGATAGCAACTGTTTACTAAAATGAACCGACTGCGTGTCAGTATCCTACAAATGGATATTGCTTGGGAGAATAAACAAGACAATCTTCGCCGTCTTCGCGAAAAGCTGGAAGCTCTTCGCGGAGCGACGGAGATTATTGTTTTACCGGAAACCTTTTCTACCGGTTTCAGCATGAACACCGACACATTGGCAGAGCCGGTAACAGGTAATACAATTACAACACTACGCCAATGGGCTTCAGAATATCAGATAGCTATTGCCGGAAGCTACATAGCTTGTGAAGAGAATTTTGTTTCATCTGAAAGCAATCCATTATCCTACAAAAACTCTACCTATTACAACCGCGCCTTTTTCCTCACTCCCGAAGGGGAAGCTTATTTTTACGATAAACGACATCTGTTCCGCATGGGCAACGAGACAGATAATTTCACGGCAGGCAGCCGTCGTATCATAATTCCGTATCGAGGTTGGAATATACTGCTACTCGTCTGCTACGACCTGCGTTTTCCGGTATGGAGCCGGAATACAGGCAATGAATACGACCTCCTGATTTACGTTGCCAACTGGCCTGTACCCCGACGTAAAGTCTGGGACATACTTTTACAGGCACGGGCATTGGAAAATATCAGTTACGTTTGCGGTGTAAACCGTATCGGTAAAGACGGTAATAGCTTCTCCTATAACGGCGGCAGCGCAATCTACTCATACAAAGGTGAAATGCAGATTCAAGTGCCCGACCATGAAGAAGGAACAGCTACGGCTACTCTTGAACTTTCCGCACTACAAGAATTCAGAAACAAATTTCCGGCATGGAAAGATGCGGATTCATTCACTATCGTCTCAGATAGTAATTCACGGTAGTCACTACCCGTATACTTTTAATATAAGGCGTATTGGCATCTCTGTCCGATATGGAGAATTGTCCCTGCGAAGCATTCCGTATCTTCCCCAGGCTACTGTCTGAGTCTTTTGCAAACTTTTCGGCAGCGGCACGGGCATTTTTCGTAGCTTCTTCTATCATTTGCGGTTTCACATCATTCAAGCCTGTAAATTCATACACCACATTATAGCGATAATCACCTCCACTGATGGCAATACCCTGTTTCAACAGTTCAGCCTGTTCCGACATCAGTTTCCGTACCTTATCTACATTTTTTGAAGTAACCGTAATGACTGATGTAGCATTATACCGATAAGCAATATCACGATTTCCATAGCGTTCGGCCTGCATATCTATCACTTCCGGAGGGGCAATACTGATTTCTTCCTTAGCAATGCCGTTGCTTTCCAAAAATTTCACAATTGCCTTGTTTTTCTGTTCCATATTGGCATAAAGCAGCGACGGATCATTCCCTATATCTTTATACATCAAGGGCCATATCACCTTATCAGCAGGAACTTCCATCTCAGCCAACCCTTTTACACTGACAATACGTTCTTTATCTATAAAATCATTTATACCCCATTTAATTATCACTCCCAGCAGTACCATACCAACGGCAATAATAGCCGCTTCTACTTTCCATGTTTTCATAATCCATCGTTTTATTAAGTTTATCATAAGTAAAACAAAATAACGAAAATAAAGTTCCCGCTTACCATCATCCTGATTAAAAGATATTAAACAGGTATTTCTTTAAACATTACGTATTAAATTTTAGAGTATTTAATAGAAATACCTAAATGTATGGAGTGCATCTTACCTAAAAAGTAGTTATTTTTGTCCTTTGAAATAATGTCTGACGACTGAAACAATTAATTTATTAACACTAACCCCTAAATCCTATGTTGACTCAACTTATCAACGCACGTATTCTGACCCCTCAAGGTTGGCTCAAGGACGGTTCCGTACTCATCAGAGACGGAAAAATTTTAGAAGTAACCAATTGCGACCTCGCCGTTATCGGTGCACAACTGATTGATGTAAAAGGAATGTATGTACTGCCCGGCGGTGTAGAGATCCATGCACATGGCGGTGGCGGACGCGATTTTATGGAATGTACCGAAGACGCTTTCCGCGGTGCGGTCCAAACCCACATGAAATACGGAACTACCAGCATATTCCCTACTCTGTCCTCTTCTACCGTACCGATGATTGAACAGGCGGCAGAGACTTGTACGAAGATGATGGCGGAAAAAGACAGTCCTATACTGGGTCTGCACCTCGAAGGCCATTATCTGAACATGGCGATGGCAGGCGGACAGATGCCCGAGAATATCAAGAATCCCGACCCTAACGAATACATTCCTATCGTGGAAAACTGGCACTGCATCAAGCGTTGGGATGCTGCTCCCGAATTACCCGGAGCCATGCAGTTCGGAAAATATATCACCGGAAAAGGCATTTTGGCTTCGGTAGCCCATACACAAGCCGAATTTGAGGACATACGTACAGCCTATGAAGCCGGATACACACATGCTACACATTTCTATAATGCAATGCCCGGATTCCACAAACGCCGTGAATACAAATACGAAGGCACTGTGGAGAGCATTTACCTCATGGACGACATGACTGTGGAAGTTGTAGCCGACGGTATCCATGTACCGCCCACAATCCTGCGCCTGGTCTACAAGATAAAAGGTGTGGAACGGATGTGCGCCATCACCGATGCCCTGGCATGTGCGGCCAGCGACAGCAAAGAAGCTTTCGACCCGCGTGTCATCATTGAAGACGGAGTCTGTAAGCTTGCGGACCACTCCGCCCTTGCCGGCAGTGTGGCTACTATGGACCGGCTGATACGTACAATGGTGCAGAAAGCCGATATACCTCTGGCAGACGCCGCACGAATGGTATCCGAAACACCGGCACGCATCATGGGTGTATACGACCGTAAAGGCTCGCTCCAAAAAGGGAAAGATGCCGATATTATCGTAATGGACGAAGATTTGAAGATTAGAGCAGTATGGGCAATGGGTAAATTAGTGCCTGAAACCGATACTTTATCATAAAATTTATCCCAACATCATGCGGATGAACTTTGTTTTTCGTATTTTTGTTAAGTTTTGAACAAGCGAACAGCTTTAATCATTTATTAATAACCAAATATTGTATGAAAACCAATCTTAGTTCTCAAATTACTCTGAATAGAGTATCCCCCAGGTACTACAGACCGGAGAACGCTTTCGAGCGATCGGTACTGACACGTCTCGAGAAAATTCCGACAGACATTTACGAGTCTCCCGAAGAAGGAGCCAACCAAATTGCATTGGACATCGCACAGATGATTCGTGACAAGCAAAAGGCCGGACGCTTCTGTGTATTGGCACTGGCTGGCGGCAACTCACCGCGCAATGTCTATTCGGCCCTTGTGCGCATGCATAAAGAAGAAGGACTGAGTTTCCGCAATGTAGTGGTATTCAACCTTTACGAATATTATCCGTTGGCTTCAGACGCTGTGAACAGCAACCTCAATTCTTTAAAGGAAATGCTGCTCGACCACGTAGACATTGACATGCAGAACGTATTCAGCCCCAGCGGTACTATCGCCAAAGATACTATTTTCGAATATTGCCGTTTGTACGAGCAACGTATCGAAAGTTTCGGCGGCATTGATATAGCTGTATTAGGTATCGGACGTGTCGGTAATATCGGTTTCAACGAACCGGGTTCACGCCTGAACTCCACCACCCGATTGATTTTGCTGGACAGTGACTCACGCAACGAAGCATCCAAAATGTTCGGAAGCATTGAAAGCACACCGGTAAGTTCCATAACAATGGGTGTAGCCACTATTCTCTCCGCCAAGAAAGTATATCTGCTGGCATGGGGTGAGGAAAAAGCCAAAATGGTAAAAGAATGTGTGGAAGGTAACGTAACGGATACAATTCCTGCCTCTTATCTTCAAACCCATAACAATGCCCATATCGCCATCGACCTTTCGGCAGCCGCCAACCTGACACGTATCCAACGTCCCTGGCTGGTGACTTCCTGCGAATGGAACGACAAACTGATTCGCAGCGCCATCGTCTGGCTGTGCCAACTGACCGGAAAGCCGATTCTGAAACTGACTAACAAAGATTATAACGAAAACGGTCTGAGTGAGTTGCTTGCCCTCTACGGTTCTGCCTATAATGTAAACATCAAGATTTTCAACGATCTGCAACACACCATCACCGGTTGGCCGGGCGGCAAGCCGAATGCAGACGACACTTATCGCCCCGAACGTGCGAAACCGTATCCAAAACGTGTCATTGTATTCTCTCCGCATCCGGATGATGATGTCATATCCATGGGAGGTACTATCCGCCGACTAGTAGAACAGAAACATGACGTACATGTGGCCTATGAGACTTCCGGCAACATTGCCGTAGGCGATGAAGAGGTAATCCGTTTCCTGCACTTCATCAACGGTTTCAACCAACTCTTTAACAACAGTGAGGACCAAGTTATCAACGAAAAGTACACCGAAATCCGCAACTATCTGAAAGATAAGAAAGACGGTGATATGGACACCCGCGACATCCTGACTATCAAAGGACTGATTCGCCGCGGTGAAGCGCGTACGGCATGTACCTATAATAATATCCCGTTGGATCACTGCCATTTCCTCGACCTGCCGTTCTATGAAACTGGTAAGATTCAGAAGAACCCCATCAGCGAAGCCGATGTGGAAATCGTACGCAACCTGTTGCGTGAAGTGAAACCCCACCAAATCTTCGTTGCCGGCGACCTTGCCGACCCACACGGCACACACCGTGTTTGTACGGATGCCGTATTCGCAGCTATCGACCTTGAAAAGGAAGAAGGAGCCAAATGGCTGAAAGATTGCCGCATCTGGATGTATCGCGGTGCATGGGCTGAATGGGAAATCGAGAACATTGAAATGGCAGTGCCCATCAGTCCCGAAGAATTACGTGCGAAACGTAACTCTATCCTGAAGCACCAAAGCCAGATGGAGAGCGCACCATTCCTGGGCAACGACGAACGTCTGTTCTGGCAACGAAGCGAAGACCGCAACCGCGGTACAGCTGCATTGTACGACAGCCTGGGTCTGGCATCCTACGAAGCTATGGAAGCATTCGTAGAATACATTCCGCTGTAAATGTTTGCTAAATAGAAACAAGAGAGTGGGAAGTGATGAACTTCTCACTCTTTTTTTATGTATTTTTGTACGGTACTTAACCATCGGACATGAAAAAACTATATTTATCCATATTGTTCCTGCTCGCAGGAGTTGGTTCCGTCTTTTCACAAGACGTAGAACAGGCCGTTCGGGAACGGCTGCAGGCCTTTTTCCAAACGTATATCCCTGTCAATGTCAATATCGGTACATGCCGGCTCGACAGTGTACTTATCGATTTCCACCGAAAAACAATCCGCATCTATGCCGATAATACATTCTCCTACCAGCCCTTCCGGCCGGAAACGGTGAACAGAATTTACCGGGACATCAAAGAAATTCTTCCGGGTCCCGTAACTTACTTCGACATTACTGTCTTTACAGACGGACATTCCATCAACGAACTTATTCCCAACACATACAGAAACGGAAAAAAAGACAAGAGCCGCCTGTTTACCGATATACACTATAAAGACGCTCCCTGGGTGACCCGTACATCCCGTCCTTTTGAAATAACCCGCGGACTGGAGGGACGCCATATCGCTCTGTGGCAAAGTCACGGAAAATACTACATCAATAACAAAGACAAATGGGGTTGGCAGCGTCCGCGCCTGTTCTGTACCTCCGAAGACCAATTCACACAATCGTTCATCCTGCCTTACCTCATCCCGATGCTGGAAAATGCGGGAGCCAACGTATTCACCCCTCGCGAACGGGACACGCAAAAACAGGAAATCATTGTAGACAACGACGACAACCGAAACACCACAAACTCCCTCTATCTTGAAGTAAAGAGCAGAAAAGCACAGTGGGAAAAAACCGCTCTGCCTGGATTTGCACAACAGAAGCGTATCTACACGGAAGGAGAAAATCCTTTTCATGACGGTACAGCCCGCTTTGCACAAACTGAAAAGAAGAAAAACAAAGCCTTTGCCGAGTGGGTTCCCGACATCCCGGAAACCGGAGAATATGCTGTATACGTTTCCTATCAAAGCCTGCCCAACAGCGTGAGCGATGCCAAATACCTTGTATTCCATAACGGCGGTGTCGCTGAGTTTAAAGTAAACCAACGTATAGGCGGCGGCACATGGGTATATCTCGGCACTTTTACTTTCGACAAAGGAAGCAACGACTACGGCATGGTAGTATTGAGCAATGAAAGCCGGGAAAAAGGAGTGGTATGCGCCGATGCCGTGCGCTTCGGCGGTGGTATGGGCAACATTGCGCGCGGCGGCCAAGTCAGCGGTCTGCCCCGTTATCTGGAAGGCGCGCGTTATTCCGCCCAATGGGCCGGTATGCCCTACCCCGTATATGCCGGATACAAAGGACAGAACGACCTTTCGGATGATATCAATGTACGTTCGCGTACAATCAACTACCTGTCGGGCGGTTCCGTATTCAACCCCAAAGAACCGGGATTGGGAGTTCCTCTTGAGATGAGTATGGCATTGCACAGCGATGCGGGTTTCAGGACAGACGACCGGATTGTAGGTACACTCGGCATCTACACTACCCATTTCAACGATGGCAAGTTAGCGGCAGGAACAAACCGCTACGCTTCGCGCGACCTTGCCGACCTGTTCCTCACCCGTCTGCAACAGGACATCCGTTCCACTTTCAATGCAGACTGGACGCGCCGCAGCATGTGGAACCGTAACTACAGCGAGACCCGCCTGCCTGCTGTTCCTTCCACAATTGTAGAACTTCTGTCGCACCAGAATTTTGCCGACATGCGCTTGGGACACGACCCCAAATTCAAGTTCACGGCAAGTCGTGCCCTATACAAATCCATCCTGCAATATATCTGTACCCAGCATAATAAAGAATACGTCGTACAGCCCTTACCTGTCCACAATTTCTCCGTCCGCTTCGGTAAGAAGAAAAATACCCTGGAACTTTCCTGGCAAGGAGTGGATGACCCGTTGGAACCGACTGCCACACCCCGCGAATACATTGTCTATACACGCATCGGGCGAGGCGGATTTGACAATGGTGTACGCGTAAGCAATCCTTTCCACACTCTGAAGATAGAACCGGGCATCGTCTATTCCTTCAAAGTAACGGCTGTGAACCGGGGTGGTGAAAGCTTCCCATCCGAAATCCTTGCCGCATACAAGTCCAAGCACGAAAAAGCACGCGTTCTCATCATCAACGGTTTCGACCGTATCAGTAGCCCTGCTGTGATAAACACACCCGACGAAGCCGGCTTTGACTTGACGAAAGACCCCGGAGTACCTTATCTATATGATATATCACTCTGCGGCAGCCAGCTGAATTTCGACCGCAAAGAAGCCGGAAAACGTTTGGGAGAAAGCGGCAATGAATACGAAAGGATAAAAATAGCCGGAAACACATTCGACTATCCCTTTATACACGGTAAAGCCATACAGACCGTCGGCGGATACAGCTTTACTTCATGCAGTGATGAAGCCGTAGAAAACGGTAGTGTAGCATTGGAAGAATATCCAATAGCAGACTATATTCTGGGACTGGAAAAGACGGACGGCAATCTGTCACGGGCAACCTATTACAAAACTTTCTCTTCGTCCATGCAGCGTGCCTTGACAGCTTACTGCCGGTCGGGCGGCAATCTACTGGTCAGCGGTGCATACATAGGCAGCGACATGAACGACTCGCAAGGCAATCGGGAATTCACCCAAAACATCCTGAAATACCGTTTCGACAGCAGCTTACAGGTATCCGGCGAACATATCGGCATACAAGGTTTGGGGCGCATCCTCAGCATTCCCCGCCTGCCCAATGAACGGGCTTATCCCGTGACGACCCCCGATTGTATCCGCCCTATGGCAACCGCCTTTCCCGTAATGACCTATACCGGGAGAAATCTTCCTGCTGCCGTAGCTTATAAAGGTAACGACTACCGCACATTCATCATGTCATTTCCCTTTGAAAGTATCCGGGAAGAAGCCGGCAGAACAGCGGTTATGGCATCCATTCTGCATTTCTTTTCCACCGGTAATGCAGGGGTGCACAGAGAATAATGGCAATCTTGATAAATAATCCGGTGAAATAGGTATAATCTGTGGTGAAAAACTTATCTTTGCTTTTACAGAAAATATGAATCACTGAATATTAACCATTAAAACATTAACGCCATGTACACTATACAAGCCAATCCCAGCGGAACCCGCAACTTGGAAATATCGGAAGAAAACCTTGCCACTATCGAAAAATACGGTCTCTTCCGTCATCTCATCGACAGTAACGGCATCGTGGACGAAACCGTACTCGACAAACTCAAACTGAATATCCGTTCCCTCATCGCCGCCCAGGAAGAGGACAGCAAAGACCTGCTCGACCTCTGCATCGATGTTATCTACCACAACAATATGAAAGCCTTCGGATTACAGCAGCTTATCAAGCTCTACCTGCAATGGCTTTCCCAACAAACAATCATAGAAGAGGAAGAAAATAAATGAGAACCATCGACACACGCGGACAGAACCTGTACAGTCCTCTTATTCCGGCCATAAAGGCCATGTGCGAAGCCGGAAAAGGCGAGAAACTGGAAATCATTATGGACGATGCAACCGCCTTTAATGACCTCAAAGAGTATCTTGCCGAACAGGGAATCGGCTTCCGGGAGATTTATGACGGAGAGGAAATGCTGGTACAATTCTGTAAGTAATTAAAACTTTCCGTATCTTTGCACCCATGAAAGAGTACAGACTGACTGATTGGTTGCCTACAACCAGGAAAGAAGTGGAACTTCGCGGGTGGGATGAGCTGGACGTTATTTTGTTCAGCGGTGATGCGTATGTGGATCATCCGTCATTCGGGGCAGCCGTCATCGGGCGCATCCTCGAAGCGGAAGGTTTGCGTGTGGCGATTATACCCCAACCCAACTGGCGAGATGACTTACGGGATTTCAAGAAACTGGGACGTCCCCGTCTCTTCTTCGGTGTCAGTGCAGGCTGTATGGACAGCATGGTCAACAAATACACTGCCAACAAACGTCTGCGCAGCGATGATGCCTATACTCCCGACGCACGTCCGGACATGCGTCCCGAATATCCTTCGATTGTCTATACCCAAATACTGAAAAAGCTATATCCCGATGTACCTGTCATACTGGGCGGCATCGAAGCAAGCATGCGCCGGTTGACACATTACGACTACTGGCAAGACCGTGTGCGCCCAAGCATCCTCGTGGACAGCGGTGCCGATGCACTGATATACGGCATGGGTGAAAAACCCATTATGGAACTTGTACGAAAACTGAAACAGCAACAACCGATTCTTGACATCCCCCAATTGGCTTATCTTACGAAAGAAGTGCTGCCGCAAGAAGGAGATATCACCCTATTCACACATGAAGAATGTCTGAAAGACAAGAAGAAACAGGCTTCCAACTTCCGCCATATCGAAGAAGAGAGTAATAAATATGCTGCTTCGCGTATCTTGCAGGCCGTAGGCAGGCAAACTGTCGTTGTCAACCCGCCTTGTGCGCCCTTGACGGAAGCGGAACTCGACCGTTCTTTCGACCTGCCTTACACGCGTCTCCCGCATCCCAAATATAAGGGCAAACGCATACCCGCATACGATATGATTAAGTTCTCCGTCAACATTCATCGCGGATGTTTCGGTGGTTGTGCTTTCTGTACCATTTCGGCACATCAGGGCAAGTTTATCGTCAGCCGCAGCAAGGAAAGCATATTGAAAGAAGTAAAGGCAGTAATGGAATTGCCGGATTTCAAAGGGTATCTTAGCGACTTGGGCGGTCCTTCTGCCAATATGTACAAGATGCGGGGACGCGATGAAGCCATGTGTAAGAAGTGCAAACGCCCGTCGTGCATCCACCCCAAAGTATGTCCTAATCTAAATACAGACCATAGTCCGCTACTCGATATTTATCATGCGGTAGACAGTCTGCCCGGCATCAAAAAATCATTTATCGGCAGCGGTGTACGCTATGACCTGCTGCTGCACCAAAGCAAAGACCCCAAAACCAACAAAAGCACGCAGGAATACACCCGCGAACTCATAGTCCGCCATGTCAGCGGCCGCCTTAAAGTTGCGCCGGAGCATACCTCGGAACGGGTGCTCAGCATCATGCGCAAACCACCATTCAGCCAGTTCGGAGAGTTCAAAAAGATATTCGACCGTATCAACCGCGAAGAAGGTCTGCGACAACAGCTCATCCCCTACTTTATCTCCAGCCACCCCGGCTGCAAGGAAGAAGACATGGCGGAACTTGCCGTCATCACCAAGCGTCTGGACTTTCATCTGGAACAGGTACAGGACTTTACTCCTACCCCCATGACCGTTGCTACCGAAGCATGGTACACTGGTTTCCACCCCTATACACTGGAACCCGTATTCAGTGCCAAGACCCAGCGCGAGAAATTGGCACAACGTCAGTTCTTCTTCTGGTACAAACCCGAAGAACGGAGAAATATTATCAATGAACTGCGACGGATAGGACGAAAAGATTTGATTGACAAGCTGTACGGGAAATAACAGCACCGACAACCGGACCATCCATATCCTGTGACAGGCAACTTTCAATAAGTTAAAACATTCTTTTCTATTAAAATAAACTTACTTTCATAAAACAAATGAATAGTTATCGATGTTGATAGATGACATTGCCTGATAGCTATTTGTAAAAATTAGTATACAGGCATATCATTAGAAGCTAATTGTTCCGTTTGCAATAATACCATCTGACCAATTAAATTTCTCTTGAACTTAGTAATAATAAAAGTACGAAAACCGGACATCGTATCCGGCTTTCCGGACTCCAACACTCTCTTAAAAGCAATCGGTTGGTAACAAAAAGTCAGTAGCAATGATACAGCGTACAATTAAAAACAGAATCCGATACTCAAAATATAAACTTCTGCTTATGCTCATAGGGGTATTATCGGCACACTCTTGGACACAAGCGCAAAACAGTCCGCCGACCAATGAAGTGATGATCGACATCGACACAACCGCCTCATGGGAAAAAATAAAAAAGGAAAAGACAAATCTGGCTCTCAAAACAAATCTCCTGTACGCTGCTACCTTAACTCCCAATCTGGGTTTGGAAATAGGAATAACCCCGCAGATAAGCCTCAACATAGTCGGCAGCTATAATCCATGGAACCGTGAAGGGAAAAAAGGCGATAATGACAAGCTGGTACATTGGTTAGTGCAACCCGAAGTGAGGTATTGGCTTTGTGAAGCATCAAACGGACATTTTATCGGCATTCATGGCATTGCCACAAAATACAATATCGCCGGGTATAGCCTATTCAGCATGCTCGATAAGAACTATCGCTACGAAGGTTGGGGAGCAGGAATCGGAATCAATTACGGATACAGTTGGGCATTCTCCAAAAGATGGGGCATAGAGGCTTACCTTGGAATAGGAATCGTGCAATTCACATTCGACAAGACAGATAACAGGGACTGGTGCTGTAACAAGTCCGAACATGCTGAAAAGACCTATTTCGGGCCCACCCAAATAGGCATTTCATTAATCTACAACATTAAATAATCCGGAGAAATATAAACCTAATGAATCCTATTATTATCATCATTTCATTCATTTCACTACTGATACCTGCCTATGCCCGGGCATCAACAGAAAGCGGGTCTCAGGGAAGACACCTGTCCATCACTCAAATTCAAGTGCGGAATACAGGTGACAGTATAGAGCTCAGCTTCAGTTGTGCTTCCGCCTGGTTCAATACCCGAAAGCCGGAACGCATTACGGTTACTCCGGTAATTTCCGATGGCGTTCATCAAGCACGGTTCCCCTCTTTTGCAATAATCGGCAAAAGGAAGAGGATGTCCCCTGCATTACAGTACAATGCAACCATGAAATACGAAGACTGGATGCGAGGAAGCATACTTGCCTTTGAAAGCAACATTAAATTATGCGCCAAACAAGCCATACTGACAACAGCCGTTGTCAACAACAGAATACTTCAGGACCCGGATGTGGAAATCGTACAATTTACCGATACCGCCGAAACTGTCATACCTGTTCTTACTACTGCCGAAAAGCTGGCTCAAGACTACGATTTTCTGGCTGACGAGTCCACGAGAAGCGAATTTGATGAAGAAAACCGGAGCAATGCTGTTTCCATTTTATTTAAAACTGGTTCGGCAACCCTGCTTCCCGAATACCGGAACAACAGTCGGAATCTGGATTTACTGGTCGATATCATCCTGAAGATTAACCAGTCTCCCGACAGTCGCATCAGTCATATCCTGATTGCAGGTTATGCGTCTCCCGATGGCGATATCCGCATAAACTCCGACTTTGCAACGCTTCGCGCCGCTGCATTGAAAAAGTATCTGATGCGGCACACCCGGCTCGACTCCGGTACATTCGAAGTAATTAACGGCAAGATAGACTGGTACGGTTTGTCCCAGATGGTCGGTAAATCCGATATGCTGGATAAGGAAACGGTACTCAATATTCTCAGTGTCACTCCCGTCGAGGGAAGCTCGGGCAAACGTGGCAGAAAGAACGAACTTATGTACCTGAAAGCCGGAGTCCCTTACCGTTATATGCTGAAGAACTTCTTTCCGGCACTCCGTTCAAGCACCTGTATCAAGGTATTTTACGAAAAAAATAAGAATATAAAATAAAAAGACTCCCGACAGGGAGTATACAATTCACTTTTCTAATAACTTAACAAAACTTTAATTATGAAATTAAGAAATCTTTTGGCAGTTTCCGCAACTGCATTCACATTGCTGTCATGCAATGATTCAGACAATCATCCGACTCCCGGCAAAGGTGAGTTAACCCCCATTACCGTCAATATAAAAGGAAATGCCGACACCCGTGCACTGACAGGAGAAGAAACGGGCGCAACCAACGAAAACGACATCAACTCATTGGAGTTCTTTGTTTTCAACAGCGACGGTTCTTTCCAGAAGTATTATAAACCGGCAAGCGTGGCATCCGACAATCAATACACATTCCTTGTCAACGCCGGCAGTCTGACCATCCTTACTGCCGCCAACCAAAACTTAGGTGAACCCTCACCCGCCCCTGCCTCTTTGGCCGATTTCAAAAAGAGCAGCTCATACAAAGAGCTTTCTTTGGATGGCACAAACTCCCGTTCGGACATCAGTACTTCCCTCGGGTTTGCCATGGCGGCAGAAGGGACGGCCAATGTAGTGGAAGGCGAGACAAACAAATTAAGCCTTTCCATACGCCGTTTGCTGAGTAAGGTTGAAAGCCCCAAGGTAGCCCCTACCAACGAAATAAAAATACCCGATGCCGAGTTGCTTAAAATATTGGGACTCGGCACTTCCGAAATCGTTCCAAACGATTTGAAATGGACATTCAAGGGTTACATGGTAATCAACGGCTTCAACCAATCACTGGCTTTTGAATACGAGAACCTGACAAACTGGGAACGTTTTGCCACTGCATCCAACTTCAAAACTACATTCAGCCCCGACGGTGCAACTGTAGAGACCGTATATTCCGTAAAAAGCGATGATAACAGCGAAACATCAAACGGCTTCCTGCCGGCTGGCTACGACAAACCGGTCTATGTATACGAAAACATTCCTACCATGCTGCAAGGCAGCAACGGACAGGCGGCAACGGTATTCGACAAAGATGAAGTTGTGGCTTTCATCATCAAGGGAACATTCTCTGGCACAGGAGTTTCAGATGTGCCCCGCTACTGGAGAGTCAATCTTCTGAAAGACGACGCTTGGAAAATATTCCGTAACAGCATTTACCGCATCACGATGCAGGACATCACTACCGTAGGGTGGGGTACTCCGAAAGAAGCCGAAGAAGAAGGACCTGTTATCGACCCTTCCGAAAGCAGCATTACAATAGACATTGAAGTAGCCAAGTGGGATGTCAGAACCCAAGATGTAGACCTATAAACGTACAAATATCGTGAAGAAAGTAATTCTAATAATATCAATGGCATTATCCCTCACCGGATGTACCCATGAAGGTCCTCACACAGGTTGTGACGAGGGCTCATTGAATCTGCTCTTCACGTATGACGGCAACACGGCCAGCTTTGACCAAACCATAGCCGAAGACATAGAATTATATCTGTATGACGGCCAGGGAAAAAAGATGGATGAAAGGCATATCCCCTATGAAAACATCAAAGGGGGTAAGCCTTACCCTCTTGAGTTGTCCTATTCGGGAAATGCCTATCTTGTGGCATGGACATTGACAGGCAACGAGGATATCAAAAAGACTTCCCCCGCATTGCATGACGATGAAAGCTATTCCACCGCCAGGTTCAGTATGGGCGAACATGCCACGAGGCTGTCATCTGCCTATAACGGTTCCATGCAGGAACTCTTCCTGAGAAGTATGGTGTTTACCCACAACCGACAGGAAAACCGTATTCTCAGTGTCGATGTCCAAAAACAGTTATGCAGCATTTCCGTCACCATAGAAGAAGGAAGCAGCTTCGCAACCCGATACCCCGGAACACTCAGCATAGCCATTTACGGTTCATCCCATTCATACAATATTGCTGAAGACAAACAAAACGGCAGCAGGATTGTGATAGAAGACAGCTTCGCCTATATAGAGAGCAGCAATGAATACGTTGCGGAGAACAAGGTCATGCCTGCTTCCGTCGATTCGGCAACCGGGCAGAGAGACAACATTGTTGTCACGATTCTTGAAGACGGAGCAGCCTGCCTGAGCGTAGATACGGAGACTCAAGCGCAACGAGGCGCACAAATCAATGTTGTAATCAGACCGACGAAAATGGAAGCAATTATTACAGTCGGCTCATGGCAGATTCGTAAGGCGGTGACTGTACTTTAATAAAAAAAGGGTAAAAATATGAGAAAATCATTTATACTATTAACAATATGCGCATTGGCAGGACTTTGGTCGTGTCAGTCAAGGATTGAAGACGAAACTCCCATTACGTACGCTTCGGACGAATCCGAAGTGGAAATTACTGTTGCAGCGGACAGAACGCCCCGCAATGTCCCGTCAGCCACTCCGGACGAAAACATCATCGATAATCTGGATATATTGCTTTTCGATTCCAACGGAAAGTTTATATGTTGGCGGGCGACTTTCAAGATAAACGGAAAGTTGCGGACGACTCTTCCCGTAGGCAAAGACTACGATGCCTATTTCTTGGCCAATTGCCGTAGCTTCATCGGGGAAATGCTTCCCGATAAAGCCACGGAAGAACAATACAGGCAGCAGGCGGATTGGGAAGTCTTTCGAAAAACCTTGGTTGATGCAAACCCTCAAAGGCTGCTCCAGGAAAATACAGCTTTTACCAGCCTGCCCATGTGGGGAATGCTGAAGAAGCAGGATGTAAACGACCGTGTAATCAATTATTGGCCGCTACTGAGCCTGACCCGTTCGGTCGCATCAGTAGATGTGTATGTAGCCAATGGCATCGACTATTTTATATTAAAAGACATCACCCTGTTTCATGTGCCCGACAAGGGCTTCTTAGGCAATGTCCCTGCTAATGTTACAGATGGGCAGGCTCTGGAAGCCTCTTCACCCGCAGATATGCAGACCGGCCTGACTTTGGAATCGGACAGCTACAACAGCACCAACCGTTCCATTGCCAACAAGCTTTATCTGTACGACAACGATACGGAGAACGAAACTGCAGACAAGAAGCATACCCGCCTCGTCATCGGAGCCGAATACAAAGGAACGAAAGGCTATTACCCCGTTGATTTTGAAGATACCGATGCAGACAAGCTCATCAAAATCATACGGAACAAGAAGTATGTATTCAATATCAATTCTGCCGACGGTCCGGGATATACGGATAAGGAAACAGCCGCCAGCCAGCCTTCCGTCCATATCAATGTCAACATCATAGAATGGGACATGACGGAAGGACAGATGGGAACAAGCGGCAATTACTACTTGTGGACGGAAAAGCGTGAAGCGGTATTATACCGCAAGGCAAACTCTGCTGTTACTATCGGCATGAAAAGCAACATCCTGTCAGAAGCTATTACCATGGCTTTTAAAACGGACCTAAACGGGCCTGCCACAAACATCGCAAACGGCATCCGCAACAACCGCTTCGAAGCCCTGTTTGTGAACGATGCCGACGGCTATCCTGCCGGACTGAAAATAACGGCTTTGGGAGACTACGATAAAAACTCCGCCGGTACCAACTCCGATACAATCGTACTGCTTTCCGGACGAATCAGACTGGAAATACAAATACACCTGTATAATCAAGGGCAGAACGACTGGGAACTGGATGGCGACATCAGCACCGATTTAGGAGAATAATTATATAACATCATTACAATAAAAACAATCAACATAATGAGAAAAATATTATGGTATGCTTTTCTTCTGATACCGGCCGTTTTCACGTCTTGCAATTTGGAAGACGATAGCGGGCTCATTCCACAAGAAAACAGAAAACTGACTATCAGCTTCAGTGTACAAGACCCCGCCAGCGGATTGGCTACACGTGCGGCCATCGCACCGGAAGCCGGGGAAGAGAATATAAAAACGCTCGATTTGATTTTCTTCGAATCAAACGGTAACGGTACCGGCACATTCAAAGGCTGGAAAGAACTGACCTCTGCATCCGGCTCTCCCTTGGAGATGAATACCGATATTGTGTTCGACTTTTCGGATATAGGACTAAAAACGACAGATGCTTATGATATTTTAGCTGTAGCCAATATGGGAAGCAACTATCTGCCCACAGACGGTTCGCAAAGTATGGACGACTGGAAAAACGCCATTAAGAACAGCAACTTCAAAACAGCCCGGGCGGAAGTACAGGCTTTTATGGCAGGTACATCCGCAGATATCCCCGAATATATTACAAAACCGATAGTGAGCGAAGCATTGCTTATGAGCGCTTCGCTTAGAAAAGAATCGGAAGATACTAAAATCAGCATAGTATTGCAACGTTCCGTTGCCCGTTTCGACGTGTATAACTCGGCGGCAGGATATACGCTTGAATCCGTTTCCGTATGGAACGGATACCCTTCCCTCTTTGTGTGGAACGGAGAGCCTACTGCTTTCGACAAAGCGGCGAAACGAATTGCAAGACTCTACGGAGTGGAGAGCGAAGCCGGTGCCGACATTGTAGGAAAACTATACGCATACGAAAACTATGTACCCGCCCCCAAACAGAACGACCAGGTGACTACCTGCCTCATCATCAAAGTAAGAAACAAGCAGAGCGGTACGGCATCGTATCACCGCGTCAATGTACACCCGCTGGAATCGGGACAGTCGCTCAAACGCAATAATGTGTACAAACTCACCGTCAATTCCGTAAAGAAAGAAGGATATGCCACCGAACTGGAAGCCTATAAAGGCGCACTGACTTCTTTAAGTTACTCCATCAACTACTGGGATATGGACAGCCACGGCACGGTGCAATTCGATGGTGACAACATTCTGGCCATACCTTCCAAAAAAGTTCTGTTCACCCCCAATGGCGGCAGTTATGATTTGGGCATATTCACTTTTGGCGAAGGGACGTTATCCATCAGCAAAAAGGTGCTGGACAACGGTCTGTCCGCCACTCTGAACGGCAAAACACTGACCGTATCGGCCACTGCACTGGACAATGTAAAAGACCGGTGCAGCGGAATCGTAGAACTCTCTTTCGGCAATCTGAAAGCGACCATAGACGTGGTACAGTTGGAAGGCGGAGACCTCTATCTGGAACTGAACCCGAAAACCATTTCCCATTTTGGCAATACCGCCGGTGTGGCTGTATCTCCCATTGCAGTAAAGAGTTCGGGAGAGTGGAGCGCAAGCATCTATCCCCCGGGAGCCGGTGCATTCTTCTCTTTTGCCCAAACGGGTTCCGCCGCCGTAACCGATTACGACAGTAGTAAAGCTGTAAACAACATTATTCCCATCTATACCCATACCGGCAACACAGGTATCAGTCCGCGTTATGGTTTTATGGTGGTCAGCTTGAAAGAAGACCCTTCGGTACAAGGCACCATGTTACTGATTCAGGACGGTGTGCCCGGATTTACGCTGACACCGGATATTGCTTCCATCGACTTTGAATACGACGGTGAACTGACAATCACCGGCAACAATACCAATTCGTTCCTTGTCAACCCCGGATTGACGGCAGACGGCTCAACCGTCAACGAATGGGAATACGTGCTTGAAGGCAACGATGCGGCAGCCTTTGAAGTAAAGGACACGCACGATGCGTCCGATCCCAAGCTCAACCGTATCACCGTAAAGGCCAAAAGTCATAATGAAGGCAACAGTATCCTGAAAGCCCGGCTCTATCTGGCTTTGAAAGCCTCTCCCGGAGTGAAGTCTCATGTAATCGACATCAGCCAGCAACCAATGTCATTCGGTACAGGAGTTCCGGGCAACACGCTTTACATATCCGAAAATGCGGACGAGACCCAACTTATAACTCTGCAAGGCGGTAGCGGGATGCGATGGATTGCCGAACTGGAACAACCCGAACCGGCAACGGCTCATGCGTACAATATAAAAATGACCGGCGAAAACGGTACGGAGATGTCTTGGGGAAGCGAATACACCATGAGTACCAAATTCAAGGTCAATTTTCCCAAAACACTGTACAAGGACGCCAACCGGAACATCACCTATAATGTAAAACTCACTTTGGCCGGAACGGCAGTAACAATCCGTCTGGCTATCGTAAGAACGGTGCTTCAGCCCATAGCAATTAACACCGCCAATCTTTCCGGTGGCTACGGTTCACTCGGCAACGGCATTTTCAGCACATTCCGCGAATACGGCAATTACGGCACATTCTTCGGTCCTCAAGGAATAGTCTATACTCCGGCAGTACCGACTTTGCCGAACAGCGACAATAACAATGCGGGAGTAGGCGCAGACATTCCGGACAATGTGAACATTCTCTTCTCGGGAACATACACAAGCAGAATTGCAAATTATTATGACAACCTGCTTACTTGGCTCAAGAGCAGTCCCGGCAAGAACAGAATTGCCGTAATCACTCTTGACAACAGTGTCGCGGATAATCAGGCCTTGTTCACCAAGATCGCCTCATTGGGATATACCTACAAGAGCAACAGTAGCGTATCTGCAATTTGGGTCGGAACTCATTCCAACGATCCTGTATGGGATTATATTGTCAAAAACGGACCGTTCAGCAATTACAATCCGTCGCAATCCATTGACTTCACCGCCTTGTTTTATAGAGACGGGATAAGCGGAAGCTTTGACACGCCTACCGGAGTAACCCATGTACTGGAAGTGCCCGGTTACGGATGTTCCTTGTCTGTCGACCTGCAAAGGCGAATTATAGTTATCGGCGACAGCCAGCATACCAATACCTGGACACCGACTTATAGTGCGCTGGCAAGTACCACCGACAACAAATACTACGGCCGCGGAATACTATGGGCTTCATTGTGGGCAATCATTTACAATACCGCTCAGTACGGAGACCATTTTACGGATGCACTCAAATAGTTGAGGATATCCGGTTACCGCTTATATACAGAGAAGTCCTCAAGAACGGAGCATATCGAATCCGTTTTTGAAGACTTCTCTCATTATATCAATAATAAACAAAGATATATTCTCCACGAGCATATTGCTCCTTTGCCCGCATGGCCGATGTCAACTCATGTTCCGGAATTTAGAATAAAGTCGTAAGCCAATAGAATCATTCTTCCACCTGCATCGCCACAATCTCCTGTAACACCGACACAGCCTCTTCCACGGTAGTGACGTCCTTCACCACCATGCTCCGCTTGCCGTTCTGCTCACGCAGGTCGCAACGGCGGGTATATTTCATCATGTAGGCGATGACTTTGCCGAAAGCCAGGCTCTGATAGTAAGGGCTGTCCGGATTGGAAACAAAGAACAGCGTCATGCGACCGCCTTTAAGGAACACCTTTTCCGTTCCCAGACGCGCTGCAAGACGGCGTAGGGGAACGATGCGGAGCAGTTCCTCCGTTTCGGGCGGAACAGGTCCGAAACGGTCTTCGAGACGGGCACGGAAAGCATCTACGTCTCTGTCCAGCGTCAATCCGTCCAATTCGCGATAGAGCAGCATACGTTCACTGCTACCGGTGACGTAAGCGGCGGGCAGCAACAGTTCGAGATCGCTTTCCACCTGGCATTCGTCAACAAACTGCTCGCCGCTGATAGTACCGTCGCCTTTCAATTCATCAGCATAGAGGTCGGCAAATTCGTCTGTCTTAAGCTCACGTACGGCTTCGGACAATATCTTCTGATAAGTTTCGTAGCCCAGATCGGCAATAAAACCGCTTTGCTCCGCGCCGAGCATATTACCCGCACCGCGGATGTCGAGGTCCTGCATGGCAATGTGGATACCGCTACCTAAATCGGAGAAGTTCTCGATGGCCTGCAGGCGGCGTTTGGCTTCTGGAGTAAGCGAGGACAAGGGGGGAGCAAGCAAGTAGCAGAAAGCCTTTTTGTTGCTGCGCCCCACACGGCCGCGCATCTGGTGCAGGTCGCTCAAACCGAAATTCTGTGCCTGGTTGATGATGATGGTATTGGCGTTCGGTATGTCGATACCGCTCTCGATAATGGTGGTGGCGAGCAAAACGTCATAATCATAGTTGACAAAATCGAGAATAATCTTCTCCAGTTCGGCAGGTTCCATCTGTCCGTGACCGATACAGACACGGCAATCGGGAATGTTGCGCTCTATCATCGCTTTCAGTTCCGAAAGATTGGAGATACGGTTGTTTACAAAGAACACCTGTCCGTTGCGGCTCATTTCGAAGTTAATGGCATCAGTGATAATCTCATCACCGAAAGTATGCACCTCCGTCTGAATGGGGTAACGGTTGGGAGGCGGCGTCTGAATAACGCTTAAATCGCGCGCACCCATCAGGGAGAACTGCAAAGTGCGGGGAATGGGAGTGGCGGTCAGGGTCAGGGTATCCACGTTTACTTTCAACTGGCGGAGTTTCTCCTTGACGGAAACGCCGAACTTCTGTTCCTCATCGATAATCAGCAGGCCGAGGTCTTTAAACTTAACATCCTTGCCCAAGATGCGGTGCGTACCGATAAGGATATTCACCTCCCCCCCCGCAAGACCTTTGACAACGGATTTAGTCTGTGCCGCCGTCCGGGCACGACTCAAATATTCCACACGGCAAGGCAAACCTTTCAGACGCTCCTTGAAAGTCTGGAAATGCTGGTAGGCAAGGACAGTGGTGGGAACGAGAACGGCAACCTGCTTGTTGTCCGCCACCGCCTTGAAAGCGGCACGTATGGCAACCTCGGTCTTGCCGAATCCTACATCGCCGCATACCAGCCGGTCCATGGGACGGGCACTTTCCATATCCGCCTTTACGTCGGCAGTCGCCTTGCTCTGGTCGGGGGTATCCTCGTAAATAAAAGACGCTTCCAGCTCCCGTTGCAGGAAACTGTCGGGACTGTATTGGAAGCCTTTCTCTTCGCGCCGTTGCGAATAGAGTTTTATCAGGTCGCGGGCTATATCCTTAATCTTGGTCTTGGTACGGTCCTTCAGTTTCTCCCACGCACCGGTTCCCAATTTGTTGAGACGGGGAGCTTCACCTTCTTTGCCTTTGTACTTGGAAACCTTGTGCAAAGAGTGGATGGAGACAAAGACCACATCGTCATTTTGATAGACCAGGCGCATTACTTCCTGCGTAGTGTCTCCGTTGGGAACACGTACCAATCCCGTAAAACGCCCCACGCCGTGGTCGGTATGTACCACGTAATCTCCAGGGGTAAACTGGTTCAGCTCCTTCAGGCTCAGGGCCACCTTGCCACTGCGGGCTTTATCGCTTTTCAGGTTGTATTTATGGAAACGGTCGAAAAGCTGGTGGTCGGTAAAGATGCAGAGACGCAACGTATCGTCGGCAAAACCCTCATGCAGGGTACGTTCAACGGGTGTGAAGGAGATATTATCTCCCCGGTCTTCAAAGATAGCGCGGATACGGTCGGTCTGCTTCAGACTGTCGCTGCATATATAGAGGGTATAGTTGCGGGAAAGATAGTCGCGGAAACTTTCTGCCACCAAGTCGAAATTCTTATGGAAGATAGGCTGTGCAACGGTGCTGAATGCAACTGTCGCATCCGGCGTTCCGGTGGGCTTCGTACCGAATTCCATGCGGCGGAAATCAAGGGCACGCAAAGTAAACTCTCCTCCATCAATCAACTTACCTTCCAGAGAGATTGCACCGTTTTCTTCGGCTTCGCAGGCTGCAATAGCCTGTGCGGTAAGCGATTCATCGTGGACGACCTGAATACGCTCCCGCAACCAAAGGAAATCACGCATCGCCAGCAAGGTATCCGGCCGCAGAAAATCCAAGAAAGAAACCATGCCACCATTCCCCCCTTGCTCCAAGCTACGGCTTAAATCGGGGACAATGACAATCTCCTCTTTCTTCTCTTTGGAAAGCTGGCTCTCCACTTCAAAAGTACGGATACTCTCCACCTCATCTCCAAAAAAGTCGATACGGAAAGGAAACTCGGACGAAAAGGAAAAGACGTCGATAATACTGCCGCGCACAGCATACTGCCCCGGCTCGTACACATAATCCACATACTCGAACCCATAGCTGCGCAGCACTTCCGTAACAAAGTCCATATCCACCTTTTCGCCGGCATGAAGCTTCAAGGTTTTATCTCCCAGTTCCTTACGGGATACAACTTTTTCCGCCAACGCATCCGGATAGGTAACTACACAAAACCCCTCTTCTCCCTTTTGCAAACGGCTCAGCACTTCCGTACGGAGAATCTCGTTAGCCGCATCTTTCTGGCCGTACTTTATGGCACGGCGGAAAGAAGAAGGAAAAAACAACACCTGTCCGGTTCCCAAAATCTGTGTCAGGTCGTGGTAGAAATATCCCGCCTCTTCCAAATCGCCGAGGATAAAGACAAACGGACATTCCGCCCGCTGCACCAGCACGGATGAAAACAGTGAGGCGGCAGAGGCGCACAAACCACTGCAATAGAGATGACGGACGGAATTGTCCTTTAGCAACTTGCACATGCCTTCTACATTGGGGTGGGTGGCGTATAATTGTTGTAGTTCGGTAATAATCATTGCTGTCTTTTTTAGTTCACCGTAGATTACACAAAGTCACACAGATTAAGAGAAACCGATAATCTGTGTAAACTCATAAATGTTCCATAACGAATTTCCGTTGCAAAAATACATAAATAATCCTTAGTTTTATCTGTAAGTAATAGAAAAGCACTACTTTTGTTCCCAATAACAAGCTCCATCTATTTTCAATGAATATGCAGACATCAGACAGTATTGTCATCATCCCCACCTACAATGAACGGGAAAACATCGAGAATATCATCCGTGCCGTTTTTGCCCTGGAACACGGATTCCACATACTTGTCATTGAAGACGGTTCTCCCGACGGCACAGCCGCCATCGTAAAAGACTTGCAACGCGAATTTCCCCACCGCCTGTTTATGGTGGAGCGTAAGGGAAAACTGGGACTGGGTACGGCCTACATAGCCGGATTCAAATGGGCTTTGCAACGCGACTACCAATATATATTCGAAATGGATGCCGATTTCAGCCATAACCCCAAAGACCTACCCCGCCTCTACCGGGCTTGTACCGAAGAGGGAGCGGATGTGGCCATCGGCTCGCGCTACGTCAGCGGCGTGAATGTGGTAAACTGGCCTATGGGACGTGTGCTGATGTCTTATTTCGCTTCCAAATATGTACGGTTTATCACGGGATTGCCCATACATGACACTACCGCCGGCTTTGTATGCTACCGCCGCAAGGTATTGCAAACCATCAATCTGGACGGCATCCGCTTCAAAGGGTATGCTTTCCAGATAGAAATGAAATTCACCGCTTACAAATGCGGAGCGAATGTAAAGGAGGTGCCGGTTATCTTCATCAACCGCGAACTGGGAACATCCAAGATGAACAGCAGTATTTTCGGAGAAGCCGTGTTCGGAGTTATCCGGCTGAAATGGAACAGCCTGTTCCATAAATATCCAGACTTAAAAAACTAAAGATATGAAAAGAACACTGATACACAACGCTACGATTGTCAACGAAGGACAAAGCGTACAAGGCTCGGTAGTGATAGAAAACGGGCGCATCGCCGAAGTACTTACCAACTGGAAGCCTCTTTCCGCCCCTTGTGAAGAAGTAATTGATGCAACAGGCTGCTACCTGCTGCCCGGCATTATCGACGACCATGTGCATTTTCGTGATCCGGGTCTTACCCATAAGGCAGATATTCTGACGGAAAGCCGTGCAGCGGCTGCCGGCGGGGTGACTTCCATTATGGACATGCCCAATACCAATCCGCTGACCGTAACGTTGGATGCCTTGAATGCCAAACTCGACTTGTTGAATGAGAAGTGTATCGTCAACCATTCCTGCTACTTCGGAGCAACCAACAACAACTATACGGAATTTGACAAGCTGGACAAACACCGCGTTTGCGGCATCAAGCTGTTCATGGGCTCCAGTACCGGTAATATGCTGGTGGATAAAATGAACAGCCTGCTGAATATATTCAACGGTACGGATATGCTGATTGCCGCCCATTGCGAAGATCAGGAAACAATAAAAAACAATATCGAGAAATACAAGCAAAAATATAAAGGAGCGGATGACATTCCCGTCAGTGCCCACCCCAGTATCCGTTCCGTTCCGGCATGTTATGCCTCTTCCGAACTGGCTGTCCGTTTGGCAAAGATTGCCGGAGCGCGCCTGCACATCCTGCATGTTTCCACAGCCAAAGAACTGCAACTGTTCAGTGACGAACCTTTGGCAAACAAGAACATCACCGCTGAAGCATGTGTAGCGCATTTACTTTTTACGCTGACGCACTACAACAGTTTGGGCGCACGCATAAAGTGTAATCCTGCCGTTAAACGAAAAACAGACCGGGAAGCACTGCGGACCGCTGTCAACTCAGGACTGATTGACGTTATCGCCACCGACCACGCCCCTCACTTGTTGAGCGAGAAAGAGGGCGGGGCTTTGAAAGCAATGTCCGGTATGCCTATGATACAATTCTCCCTTGTCAGTATGTTAGAACTGGTAGACGAAGGAGTGTTCTCACTAGAAACGGTTGTTCAGAAAATGTGTCATGCACCTGCCCGGATATACGGTATTTGCCAGCGTGGATATATCCGTGAAGGCTATCAGGCGGATTTAGTGCTGGTACGCCCTAACTCTCCCTGGGAAGTCACTACCGACAAGATTCTGAGCAAATGCGGCTGGAGTCCTTTGGAAGGGCATACGTTCAACTGGAAAGTAGAAAAAACGTTTGCCAACGGACATCTTATTTACAACGGCAATACTGTGAACGATTCTTACCGCGGTGAAGAGCTGCGGTTTGATTATCCGTCAGCAGGAGCATAATATAGTATTATCTATTCAGAGCATAACCTTATATAGAGATTATCAATTGCCAACTATCAATTATAAAATCCATGAAGTAAGCCCCTATATCAATTGGATTTATTTTTTCCATGCCTGGGGCTTTCAACCCAAGTTTGCAGCAATCGCCAACATTCACGGTTGCGATTCCTGCCGCGCCATGTGGCTTGCGGCTTTTCCGCAAGAAGAACGCTCCAAAGCCGCCGAGGCTATGCAATTGTTTAAGGAAGCCGGCAGAGTACTCAACCGGTTGGATGAGAAAATTTCGGTGCAATGTATTTACAGGCTATGCAGTGCCAATGCAGAGGGAGACAATCTCATCATCGAAGATACGGTGTTCCCTCTGCTCCGCCAGCAGACACCTCATCCGGACGGAAGTCCGTTTCTCTGCCTGAGCGATTTCATACGGCCTCTTTCATCCGGAGTGCCGGATACGATAGGGCTTTTTGCATCTTCCGTCAGTGCGGAGAGCGAAGGATATTATAAAGACGATCCTTATAAGCATCTTCTCGTACAGACCCTGACAGACCGGCTTGCCGAAGCCGCAACAGAAAAGATGCACGAATATGTGCGCAAGACAGTCTGGGGATATGCTCCCGATGAATCGCTTTCCATTCCGGATTTGCTGGTTGAGAAATATCAGGGCATCCGTCCGGCAGTAGGCTATCCTTCCCTACCCGACCAATCCGTAAACTTTATATTGGACGAATTGCTGGATATGAAACAGATAGGCATTACGCTCACCGAAAACGGAGCCATGTATCCGCATGCTTCTGTCTGTGGTCTTATGTTTTCACATCCCCAGTCACGCTATTTCGCCGTAGGCAAGATTGGTGAAGACCAGTTGGAAGATTATGCCTGCCGGCGCGGTAAACCGATTGAGGAAATGCGAAAGTTCCTGGCAGCAAATTTAAAGAGTTAAATGTTGCAAGTGTGATTTTCCGGTTTCTCTTACGACAAACAGAATAAAAGCGATTCGAGCAAGCATACACAATGGAAAATGTAGAACAAGAGTTTCTGTCCGTCATACGGGAATATGAGCGCGTCATCTATAAGGTGTGTTACCTGTACACCACTCCGAACGCGACTCTTAATGACCTGTATCAGGAAGTAGTGCTCAATATATGGAAAGCGTTTCCTAAATTCAGAAGGGAATGTAAAATCTCGACGTGGATTTACCGTATCGCCTTGAATACCTGTATCAGCTTCATACGGAAAGAAAAGAACATTCCGGAGATTGTCACCCTCACCCAGGAAGCCGACTGCAGCGAAGAGGACGACGAAACGCAAGCCATGTTACAGCAACTCTACCGGATGATAAACCGGCTGGGACAGTTGGAGAAGTCTATCATCCTGCTTTATCTGGAAGAAAAAAGCTATGAAGATATTTCCGAGATTACCGGACTGACCGTAACCAACGTGGCCACCAAACTCAACCGTATTAAAGACAAACTAAAAAAGATGAATAAGGAGGATTAATATATGGAACTGGACGAACTGAAAAAATCATGGAATGCCCTGGATGCACAGTTGCAAAAGGAACCTATTGCCGATGAGAAACAGATAAAAGAACTGATTGCAAATTATAAAACAAATACCCGGCACAGTTTGGGACGACTCGTTATCCTGCAACGCTTCTCGCTTGGAACAGGTGCGGTAGGATTGGCTGTCATCCTGCTGGTGTGGTTCTTACTGCCTACCTTCGGTTTCAACGAGCATTTGCAGAACAAGATAATTCTGTTTCTGATTTTCATTACCGTAACTATTCTCAGCGGTATGTGGTGGGACTGGAAAACCTACCTTTGGAACAAGAACACCCACATAGACGAAATGTCCGTAGCCGAAGTGAGCCGACGCATGACCAGATTCCGTAACTGGACCCGTTACGAAATATGGGCAGTAGCTACCTGGACCGTTATCTTCACCATACTGTTCTTCTGGATAATGGATTACTATACACTGCCTCTCATGATACAAGCCGTCTTGCTCGGTTGCTACATCATCCTGGATGCACTTCTTATTTATTTCATATATAAAAAAGTCGTTTACAAACACCTCGACAGCATTAAAAAGAACATAGAAGAATTGAAAGACATATGCACCGAATAACTCTCATACTTATCTTATGCCTGCTTTTACCGGACATGTACATCTACTTGGTGTACATCGTAAAGAGAACACGTAACATACTTTGGCGCAGTGTGTATTGGCTTCCTACAGTTGTACTGGTAGCTATATATATGTATTACATCTATATGACAGGTGACAATGCGCTTTCACGCCATCCGCAAGGCATCGGCAGGCTGGCAGTGACCGTAATGCTGTTTGCCGTCCCGAAGACGGTATTCATGCTTTGTTCGCTGTTTGGCATATTGATGCGGGGAATCAGCCGCCTTTTGTCATTCATCATTTTCCATACGCCGTTCAGGAATCCCCGTTTTCCTTTCGTTGCCCACCGGCTTCCTTACACACTTCTCGGATTGATATTGGGGATAATCGGTTTTGCCAATATCCTTTACGGAGCCATTGCCGGTATCACGCGCTTTGAGGTAAAGAATGTCGAATATCGCTCGCCCAACATTCCCAAAGGTTTTGACGGTTACCGCATTCTTCAGCTATCGGATATACATATAGGCAGTTGGTTAGGAAATCCGGAAGCTATCCGGCGTCTGGTTACGCTGGTGAACGAACAGCAAGCGGACCTCATTGTCTTTACCGGTGATTTAGTCAATCAGCAAAGCCACGAACTGGACGGTTTCAAAGAGACACTTTCCCTGCTTCATGCTCCCGATGGAGTATATTCTATCCTCGGCAATCACGATTACGGGACATATTACCGCTGGCATAACAGAAAAGAGGAAGCAGCCAACTTGGAGTATCTAATAGGACAGCAAAAAGATATGGGTTGGAAAATGCTGAATAACGAGCATTGCATCCTATATCATCAGGGCGACAGCATAGCGCTGATAGGTGTTGAGAACGACGGCGAACCGCCTTTCTCACAATTCGCCGATTTATCCAAAGCCATGCAAGGCACGGAAGGCATGTTCCGTATACTGCTCAGCCATAACCCTACGCACTGGCGACGCGAAGTTTTGCCTGATTCGGATATAGAGTTAACCCTTTCCGGACATACGCACGCCATGCAGATGGAAATATTCGGACACTCGTTATCTTCTCTCATCTACCCTGAATGGAGCGGTATGTACTACGAAGGCAAACGCGCCCTGTATGTAAATGTCGGTATAGGATACGTAGGTCTGCCTTTCCGCTTCGGTGCATGGCCCGAAGTCACCGTCATAAAATTAGTTAGCGAGAAAGAGTGACAGAATATAAAAAAGACCTATCTTTGTGGCAATAAAATCCACAACCCATGAAGATACTCTACAATATTTACCAGATTTGCTTTGCACTGCCTGTTTTATTGGTCCTGACTGTCCTTACCGCATTGGTCACAATTATCGGTTCGTTACTGGGGGGCGCTCATTTCTGGGGATATTATCCGGGTAAAATATGGTCACAACTGATTTGCTACCTGCTGCTCATTCCGGTAAAGATAAACGGACGCGAGAAACTTCACAAACGTACTTCCTATGTGTTTGTCCCAAACCATCAGGGTTCTTTCGATATTTTCCTGATTTACGGCTTCTTGGGCAGAAACTTCAAATGGATGATGAAGAAAAGCCTGCGAAAGATTCCGTTCGTAGGCAAAGCATGCGAAAGCGCGGGACATATCTTCGTAGACCGTTCCAGTCCTAAAAAAGTACTGGCCACCATGCGCCAGGCAGAGGCTTCCTTAAAGGATGGAGTATCATTGGTAGTATTCCCCGAAGGAGCACGCACATTCACCGGTCACATGGGATACTTCAAGAGAGGAGCCTTCCAATTGGCAGATGAACTGCAGCTGGCGGTAGTGCCCGTTACCATCGACGGTTCGTTTGAGATACTTCCCCGCACGGGCAAGTGGATACACCGCCACCGCATGATACTGACGATTCATGAACCGATTGCCCCTAAGGGACAAGGAGTGGAGAACATCAAGGCAACTATGGCGGAAGCCTATACAGCAGTAGAAAGCAGCCTTCCGGAGAAGTTTAAAGGAATGGTTAAAAACGAAGATCAAGACCGTTGAAGTCTTTCATCCGCACTGCCTACGGTTTATTGGCGGAAGTATCAGTTGAAGCATTTTGCCTGACGCGCTGGTGTTCCTCAATCAACTGCATGTTTTCCTTCGCCTTTGAAAGGAATTCCTTTATCAACTGATTCTGCTTGAATGCCAATGGAGCGGTTCGCATAATATCCTCTATCTGCGGAGTCATGACAGGATACGGTAATGTGCTGCACATCATCATAAACACGCTTGGACCCAAAACATTTTCATTGTTGTCAATGATGAACTGCTTCACATAATTATTCATTTCTTCAACAAGAGTTTCCCCTTCTTTCGCCAGCTCCTTATGGACATCTTCCAAATTGGCTCCGTCCAGCACCATACGCGCCTCTTTGCGGTCGAGCTCCTCTATCTGCAGTTCCAGTGCATTCCGTTTTTCTATAAACTCATACAGCCGATCATTGAGCAATGTCCCTTTAGCTGCCAATTGCGTATTTGAAATAGAGACTTCTATCTTACCGTCTTCCAGTACAAGCGGCATAATCCCTTCATCGTCCATATAGAGAGTTACCATCATCACAGAATCTACAGGACCTTTCATTGAGAAAAGCCCATGAATAACTTCCGCAGAATCGACAGCTACCCACTGCCCGTTCTGAAGAGTTTTAAGAAACAACATTTTTCCATCAAGGCTTGTCACTGAAGAACTGCCTTCCACCTTGTATTTTCGGGCACAAGAAGTGAAAAACACGAGTAAAAGCAAAAGAGGCAAAATACGATTTACACTCATTCTAATCATGCAGGAAACGATTTATGAATTATACGTGGCAAAGGTATTAATATTCCTTATAAACGGGATAGAAAGAAAGGAATTTTCATTTGGTTTACGTATTTTTGCACAATCATAAATATAAAAAACGGAGAAATATACATGTCAACCTATGCTCCTTTTGCCAAACCTCTTTATGTAATGCTCAAGCCCGTAGGGGCTGTATGCAACCTGGCATGCGATTATTGTTATTATCTGGAGAAGTCCAAACTGTATGTAAACAATCCAAAACACGTGATGAGCGATGAACTGCTGGAGAAGTTCATTGAAGAATATATCAATTCGCAAACAATGCCTCAAGTATTGTTCACCTGGCACGGCGGAGAAACCCTGATGCGCCCGCTGGCCTTCTACAAAAAAGCGATGGAACTGCAAAAGAAATACGCCAACGGACGGACGATTGACAACTGCATACAAACCAACGGCACACTGCTCACCGACGAATGGTGCGAGTTCTTCAAAGAGAACAATTGGCTGGTGGGCGTATCTATCGACGGGCCGCAGGAGTTTCATGACGAATACCGTAAAAACAGGCTTGGAAGACCATCCTTTGTCAAAGTGATGCAAGGCATCAACCTGTTGAAAAAGCACGGAGTAGAATGGAACGCGATGGCGGTAGTAAATGACTTCAATGCCGACTATCCCCTTGAATTCTATAAATTCTTCAAAGAAATCGGTTCTCATTATATCCAGTTCGCTCCTATCGTAGAACGCATCATGCCGCACCAAGACGGACGCCATCTGGCCTCACTGACCGATAAGGAAAAAGCTACGGAACTGGCGGACTTCTCCGTTAGCCCGGAACAATGGGGAAACTTCCTCTGTACCCTGTTCGATGAATGGGTGAAACAGGATGTAGGTACTTACTATATCCAGCTCTTCGACTCCACCCTTGCCAACTGGGTGGGCGAACAGCCGGGCGTATGTTCCATGGCAAAGACCTGCGGACATGCCGGTGTAATGGAATTCAACGGTGATGTATATGCCTGCGACCACTTTGTATTTCCGGAATACAAGCTAGGAAACATCTATCAGAAAACACTAGTGGAAATGATGTACAGCGAACGTCAGCAAGCCTTCGGACAGATGAAGCAAAAGTCTCTCCCCACCCAGTGCAGGGAGTGCGAATGGCTGTTTGCCTGCAACGGTGAATGTCCTAAAAACCGCTTTGCACATACTGCCGACGGCGAACCCGGACTGAACTACCTGTGCGCCGGCTACCGGAAATTCTTCAAGCATGTGGCTCCTTACATGGATTTCATGAAGCAAGAGCTGATGAACCAGCGTCCGCCTGCCAACATCATGGATGCTATCCGGGAAGGAAGATTCAATTAAAAATCATATAGTAAATTAACAACAAAAAAGATGAAAGTAACGAAGTATTTGATTGCGGCGGTCGCCGTACTGACAGTCTGCTCGGCACGTGCAGACGAAGGAATGTGGTTACTGCAACTGATGAAGCAGCAGAACTCTATCGACATGATGAAGAAACAAGGACTGAAACTTGCAGCCGATGATTTATACAACCCGAACGGAGTATCGCTGAAGGATGCCGTCGGCATCTTTGGCGGTGGTTGTACGGGCGAAATCATCTCACCCGAAGGACTGATTCTCACCAATCACCACTGCGGCTACGGTGCTATCCAACAGCACAGCTCAGTGGAACACGATTACCTGACAGACGGTTTCTGGGCAAAAAGCCGCAATGAAGAGTTGCCTACTCCGGGATTGAAATTCCGTTTCGTACACCGCATTGTAGACATCACCGACCTCGTAAACGCGAAAGTCAAAGCCGGAGAAGTGACGGAAGTCGATGCATTGACCGCCCCGTTCCTCGGCAAACTTGCCAAAGAAGAACTGGAAAAGAGTGATTTGAAAGGCAAACCGGGCATCGAGGTAAGAGCACTTCCTTTCTATGCGGGAAATAAATTCTACCTGTTCTATTACAAAGTGTACAGTGACGTACGCATGGTAGCCGCTCCCCCTTCCTCGGTAGGTAAGTTCGGCGGTGAAACCGACAACTGGATGTGGCCGCGCCACACGGGCGACTTCTCCATGTTCCGCATCTATGCCGATGCCAACGGAGAACCGGCCGAATACAATGCAAGCAACGTACCTTTGAAGACTCCGAAATTCCTGTCCATTTCCATCAAAGGACTGAAAGAAAACGACTATGCCATGATTATGGGATTCCCCGGCAGCACCAGCCGTTACCTCACCCGGTCGGAAGTGAAAGAACGCATGGAAGCAGACAACCAGGCCATGATTGACATGCGCGGTGTCCGCCTCGATGTACTGCGCAAGTACATGGATGCCAGCGACAAAACCCGCATCCAGTATGCCAGCAAATTTGCCGGAAGCAGCAACTACTGGAAAAACTCCATCGGCATGAACAAGGCAATTATCGACAACGATGTGCTGGGCACAAAAGCGAAACAGGAAAAGAACTTTGCCGAATTTGCCAAAGGTAAAACCGAATACGAGGGTGTAGTAGAGAGAATCGACGAAATCATTGCCAAGAGAATGCCGGTTACCCGTCAGTTCAACTACTTGTACGAAGCCTTGAGCGGCGCTATCGAATTCGGAAGCCCGTACATGATTATGCATAAGATAAAGACGGCGCTGAAAGAGAAAAACGACTCTTTGCTTGCTGCTTCCAAAGCACAGTTGGAAGAGGTGTTCAACGACATCCACAACAAAGACTACGACCACGAAGTAGACCGTGCCGTAGCCAAAGCCATCCTGCCCGCTCTCGCCCAAAAACTGCAACCTGAACAGTTGCCCGTTTTCTACCAGACTATCCAAAGCAAGTACAAAGGCGACTACAATGCTTTCGTAGATGATATGTACGACAACTCCATCCTTGCCAACCGCACCAACTTCGACAAGTTCATGAAGAAACCTACGGTAAAGGCTATCGAAAAAGACCCTGCCACAGCTTACTCCCGCTCGAAGATAGAAAAGCTGAAAGCCGTTTCCATAGAAGAAAAGGCACTGAGCAACGGTCTTGAGTTGCTGCATAAAGCATACATCCGCGGACTGGGCGAGATGAAACTGCCCGTACCCTCTTATCCGGACGCCAACTTCACGCTCCGTCTGACCTACGGCAATGTGAAAGCATACAGCCCGCGCGATGCCATACACTACAATTACTACACCACCACGGACGGCATTCTTGAAAAAGAAAACCCCGAAGACCGCGAATTCGTAGTGCCCGCCAAACTGAAGGAGCTTATCCTCAATAAAGACTTCGGACGCTATGCCATGGCCGACGGCACAATGCCCGTTTGCTTCCTGACTACCAACGACATCACCGGCGGTAACTCCGGCAGTCCCGTCATCAACGGTGAAGGACAGCTTATCGGCTGTGCATTCGACGGCAACTGGGAATCCTTGAGTGGTGACATCAACTTCGACAACAACCTGCAACGTTGCATCGCACTGGACATCCGCTATGTACTCTTCATTCTGGAAAAACTAGGAGACTGCGGACATCTGATAAAAGAAATGAACATCATTGAGTAATGGGAACCCATCCCCAAAAGGGTATGAAAGTGAATGGCATTCGGTCGTATACTGAATGCCATTCACTCGTATACTGAATCCTATTTAGTCGTATATTGAATTTCCCCTCTCTCAGAACACCTTCTAACGCATAGTTACATGAGACGAATCATATTATCATTATTCCTTACATCCGGCATCCTTTCGGCACACGCCGACGAAGGAATGTGGATGCTTACCGACCTCAAACAGCAGAACGAGGTTGCCATGACAGAGCTCGGCCTGCTTATCCCTGCCGAACAGATATACAACCCCAACAGCATAGCCCTGAAAGATGCGGTAGTGCATTTCGGCGGCGGTTGCACGGGTGAGGTTATCTCGGCAGAAGGGCTGGTACTGACCAATCATCACTGCGGCTATGGAGCCATCCAGCAACACAGCAGCGTGGAGCACGATTACCTGACCGATGGTTTTTGGGCAATGTCCCGCAGCGAGGAGCTGCCCTGCAAGGGACTTACTGTGACCTACATCGACGAGATAATGGACGTGACGGACTACGTAAACGACCAGTTACAGATAGACTCTGACCCGAACGGCACAAATTACCTCTCGCCCAAATACCTTGCCATGATAGCCGACCGTTTCCTGTCCGCGCAAGGCATCACGCTGACATCCGGCCATAAAGCAGAACTGAAAGCATTCTACGGCGGAAACAAATATTACTTGTTCCTAAAGACAACCTACAGCGATATCCGCATGGTAGGTGCTCCTCCCTCTTCCATCGGCAAGTTCGGAGCCGATACGGACAACTGGATGTGGCCGCGCCACACGGGCGACTTCTCCTTATTCCGCATCTACGCCGGCAAGGACGGCCAACCCTCCGCTTACAACCCCGACAATGTGCCCTTGCAGGTAAAGAAGCACCTCACCATCAGCCTCGCCGGCTATCGTGAAGGCGACTTCACGTTTGTCATGGGATTTCCCGGACGCAACTGGCGCTACATGATTTCCGACGAAGTGGAAGAACGTATGCAAACCACCAACTTCATGCGCCACCACGTGCGTGACGTCCGCCAGAAAGCCCTCATGGAGCAAATGCTGAAAGACGATGCCGTGCGCATCCACTATGCAAGTAAATACGCCTCATCCGCTAATTACTGGAAGAATGCCATCGGCATGAACGAAGGGCTTGTCCGCCTGAAAATACTAGATACGAAACGCGCACAGCAGGAACAGCTCCTTGCACGCGGCCGTGCCCTGAACGACAGTTCTTATCAAAAGGCTTTCGACCAAATACGCGGCATCGTGAAGCATCGCCGCAATGCTCTCTATCATCAGCAGGCCATTCAGGAAGCATTGGTTACGGGACTCGACTTCATGCGGATTCCGAGTACCGCCGCCCTGGTTTCTGCCCTGAAAAGCAAGGATAAAACCCGGATAAAAACCGCCGCCGACAGTCTGCAAGTTGCCGCCGACAAGTATTTTGCGTCCGTCCCCTTCCCCGAAGTGGAGCGAATTGTAGGAAAGAAGATGCTGCAAACCTACATGAAATACATTCCTGCCGAACAGCGCATCGGTATTTTCAAAGTTATCGACAAGCGTTTCAAGGGAGACAGCGATGCCTTTATCGATGCCTGCTTCGAATATTCCATCTTCGGCAGCAAGGAGAATTTCGCCAAGTTCATCCGCAAACCCAGCTTGTATAAGATTGGCAACGACTGGATGACACTGCTCAAATACTCCATCACCGACGGTCTGTTGCAAACTACCATTGCCATGATGGATGCCAACCGCAACTATAATGCCGCTCACAAGGTATGGGTAAAAGGCATGATGGACATGAAGCGGGAAGCCGGCACACCTATATATCCCGATGCCAACTCCACCCTGCGCCTGACCTATGGACGCGTATTGCCGTATAAACCTGCCGACGGTGTGGAATACGGATATTACACCACCCTAAAGGGGGCAATGGAAAAGGAAGACCCCGACAATTGGGAGTTTGTGGTGCCTGCCAAACTGAAGCAATTGTACCAGACAAAAGATTTCGGACGATATGCCATGCCCGACGGCGAGATGCCCGTATGCTTCATCGTGAACACGGACAATACGGGCGGAAACTCCGGCAGCCCGGTGTTCAATGCCAAAGGCGAACTGATAGGTACGGCTTTCGACCGCAACTACGAGGGTCTGACGGGTGACATCGCTTTCCGTCCATCTTCGCAACGTGCCGCCTGTGTGGATATCCGCTATACGTTGTTTATCATAGACAAGTATGCCGGTGCTTCGCACATCATCAAGGAGCTGACGATTAGCGAAGCGGAACCGGACATGACAAAAAGTAATTAGTTATTACTAATTTACAATTGACGGCGAACAATTTCTTCGTTTATCCGTTATATATTCATAAACTATATATAAGACAAAGATTATGGAGAAATTTGAAGAATTAATACAATCGGAAAAACCTGTTTTAGTAGACTTTTTTGCTACCTGGTGCGGACCTTGTAAAGCCATGCACCCCGTGCTGGAAGCATTGAAAGGCGAAATCGGCGACAGAGCGCGTATTGCAAAAATCGATGTAGACCAGCATGAAGAATTGGCTGCAAGCTATCGTATACAGATGGTTCCTACCTTTATCCTGTTCAGAAAGGGTGAAGCTTTGTGGCGTCATTCGGGGGTAATCAGCGGTAAGGAACTTAAAGCCATTATCGAACAAAACTCATAATTAAGAAACATGAAGAAAATCATAACCATGGCGGTTCTCATCTTCTCAAGCATGCTGACTTATGCTTGCACCGGTGGAGCCGAACAGAAACAAGCTGAAACGCAAAAGACTGCCCAGGAGGGTAGCGTAATCGTAATGAACAAAGCCATGTTCATCAAGGATATATTCGATTACGAGAAGTCCAAAGAGTGGAAATATAAAGGCGACAAACCCGCCATCATCGACTTATATGCCGACTGGTGCGGACCTTGCCGGATGACAGCGCCTATTATGAAGGAACTGGCGAAAGAATATGCCGGGAAAATCGTAATATACAAAGTCAATGTGGATAAGGAGAAAGAACTGGCAGCCTTGTTCAACGCCACCAGTATTCCTCTGTTTGTCTTTATTCCGATGCAGGGCGAACCCCAGTTATTCCGCGGAGCTGCCGATAAGGCAACCTACAAAAAGGCTATCGATGAGTTCCTGTTGAAGAAATAACAGCATATACAAGTAAAGAGAATATGCCCAAATAGAGAATGCTCACTGTGTGCTTTTTTAGGCACGGGAAATCCGTGAAATCTGTGCCTAAAAAGAGCATCAGGTGCACGTCTTAATACAATTTTTGAGGAACAAACTACCGGGTTTCTGTTTTACAGGATTCTTATAACACTATCGGCATCTCCTGCCATACCCCGTTGTACATCTCCATCACAGTTTCATACCCTGCCTGCTTTAATGCCCGCAATGCTTCCGGGCGACCGCTGTTAATCCGCTCCGGATAGTGAGAGTCGCTATTGACCTGAACGCGGATACCCAAACCACGCAATAACGGGAAATAACGTCCGTTGGGATAGAAAGTGCCCAAATCATGGTAAGACTTGGTATTGATTTCCACCTGATAGCCTCGTGCGGCAATGTCTTCAAAATACTCTTTCACGAGCGTATCATACCAAACCTCGTCGAGCAGACCGGGACGATAGCAAGCAGCATTATAGTGCATCTTGTCCGCATGTCCCACTACATCGAACCCGCCCAACTCCAGCATACGCCTCAACCGTCCGTAGTACAAGCGCACCACCTGCTCCAAGTCGCCGCCAAACTGCTTATCTACTATCTGCCTGAAAACATCGGCCGGAACATCCACATCCACCACTTCGCCCCGTTCATTATACAGCATGTGCACGGAACCGATGCGATAATCCAGCGGCAGTTCACGAAAACGGGCAGCAGACGGATTGCTCTCTTCATTTAAATAATCTATTTCCAAGCCGAGATAAAGTTCTATCTTTCCGGCATACTTTTCCTTTATCCGATGAAATTCGGCCTGATAGTCGTTCATACGGTCCCACTCCATAGTCCATGCCGTAGAAAAAGGCAACGGGGCATGGGATGAAAAGCCATACGAAGTAAATCCCTCGCTCAAGGCAAACCGCACGAAATCTTCCATGCTGGCACGTCCGTCACAATACAGGCTGTGACTATGATAGTTCGTCAGATTCTTGCTTCTGCTCATTCTCGTATATTTTAGTTAGATTCTTAATTCCGGCGCCTCATCAGTCTGCCGATAAAAACCGGAGCTAGTTCTCAGTTCGACTCTATCTCGCTCAGTTCCAGCCAGCGCATGGTCTTTTCATCAATCAAGTCCGTCAGTTCCGGCAAGCGTTTTGACTTCTCCGTCAATTCCTCTACGGATAGCGCACCGCTGCACAACGCCTCTTCAATGGATTGCTTTTCGGCTTCCAATGCCGCAATCTCCTGTTCGAGTTGTTCAAATTCGCGCTTCTCCTTGAAAGACATACGGCGCTTTTCATTCAGACGCACTTTCGCAGTCTTTTCTTCCTGAGTTTTAGCCGCTTCTTTTTCCTTTTCCTTCTCTTGGGCGGCTTTCACATCTTTCCAATCGCGATACTGCGTATAGTTGCCGGGGAAATCGCGGATGTCTCCCTGCCCGTTAAACACCAGCAAGTGGTCCACCACCTTATCCATGAAGTAGCGATCGTGGCTCACCACAATCACACATCCCTTGAAGTTCTGCAAGTACTCTTCCAATACGTTCAGCGTAACGATGTCCAGGTCGTTGGTAGGCTCGTCCAGAACCAGGAAATTAGGATTGCGCATCAGCACCGTACACAGATAGAGACGGCGGCGCTCGCCACCGCTCAGCTTATAGACATAGCTGTGCTGCGTTTCAGGCGTAAAGAGGAAATGTTGCAAAAACTGCGATGCCGTCAGACGCTTGCCGTTACCCAGCTCTATCACTTCCGCAATGTCCTGCACCACATCGATGACTTTCATCTGCTCGTCAAACTGCAAACCCTCCTGCGAATAATAGCCGAAACGGACGGTTTCGCCGATGTCCAGCGTACCACTATCCGCCAACTCCTGTCCCATCAGTATCTTGATGAAGGTGGACTTTCCCGTACCGTTATTCCCCACGATGCCCATCTTCTCATAGCGGGCGAAGATGTAGGAGAAATCATCCAGTATCTTCAAGTCGCCAAAGGACTTATAGAGGTGGTCTGCCTCGAATATCTTGCTGCCAATATAGGATGCCTTTACATCCAGCTTTACATTATCGTTATTGAAACGTTGCTTGGCTACCTTCTCCAATTCATAAAAAGCATCTTCCCGGTAACGTGCCTTATGCCCTCTGGCTTGCGGCATACGCCGCATCCATTCAAGCTCCGTACGATACAGGTTATTGGCGCGTTCTATCTCTACGGTCTTGGCTTCGATGCGCTCTTCGCGTTTTTCCAGATAATAGCTGTAATTGCCCTTGTACTGGTATATACGGCGATTGTCTATCTCGATTATCTCCGAGCAGACGCGGTCGAGGAAGTAGCGGTCGTGCGTCACCATCAGCAGAGTGAGGTTGGTACGGCGCAGATAATCTTCCAGCCATTCGGTCATATCAAGGTCGAGGTGGTTGGTAGGCTCATCCAATATAAGGAGATCGGGTTCGGTGATAAGCGTATTGGCAAGCGCCACACGTTTCAATTGTCCGCCGGACAGAGACTTCACCTGCTGATTGAAATCGCGGATTTTGAGTTGAGAAAGAATTTGTTTGGCTTTCTGCTCATACTCCCAGGCCTTCTCATGGTCCATGCGCACCAGAATTTCATCCAAACCGGGATGCCCTTCCGTCTCCATGCAACGTTCATACTCCTTTATCAGCTCTACGGTACTGTTGCCATGATGAAAACATGCTTCCAACACAGTCAGCTCTTCCGGATATTGAGGGTCTTGTTCCAGATAGCCGACACGTATATCACGTCTGAAAGAGATTGTACCGCCGTCATAGCCTTCTTTTCCGGAAAGGATATTAAGCAGTGTGGACTTGCCGCTGCCATTCTTGGCAATAAGCCCCACCCGTTGCCCTTCGGACAAACCAAAGGATATATTCTCGAATAGTACCAGGTCGCCAAACGACTTAGTCAGGTTTTCCACTTGAAGGATTGAATTTACTGCTGCCAAAACTTATTAAATTGAGAGTTGAGAATTAAAATTGAGAAATTGCCATGCAGACGGCAATATGAATCGGGAAATGGCTTGTCATGAAAGTAAATTCCGGTAAACCTCTGCAAGATTGCAGGGCTCTCCGACTTTGACTTTGCTCCATACCAATTTCATCGGATCTATCACGGTATCGCCCGCAACACTCGTCAGAACAGGGGCTTCACGATTGCCGTCGATAAGCGTACGCCATTCCAAACCGTCTACTTCATTAGCCAAAATCACACAAAGCGTAATACCCAGCGACAACCATACCTCTTTTTTCTTGGCGCCTATGCTGCCGCTGTCTATGACCTGCTGCATATTGGCTATATCTTCTTCCTGTCCCTGGAAGTCTTTCTTCAACTGCTCTTTTACAGTGGTACATACCCACTCGTATGCTTCGTTTATCCGGTAAATTTCCGATAGGCGCACCGGAATTATCTCTGCCGGATATTTTTGACCGGCCCGACGGACTTCCAATGAAGCTATGATGCTTTCGGCCTCTGCCACCGGCTCTCCCTTACGCACCGTAAACGAGCATTCAAAAGCAACATCGTCTATCCCAGCTATCCAGAGATGGGAAGTGTAGTATGTTCCTTCTTCCTCAAACATCTCCTTACTGTACGCACAATCCAGACGACCTATTTTCACAAGTGTGGCCGAAGTATTCTCTTTGAGTTCCTGCTTAACAGATTCCCTGCCGTATGCAGTATCTCCTTTATAAGCCGATATACGGAAATTACCGGTCCACTCGTTAGGATTATAAAACAGGAAAGAGCCTTCCCCGTCTTCAAATTCGTTCCAGTCTGCCGGATAAACCATAGAGAACCATGCTCCCGGAGAAATGTATTTCTTACCTTGTTTCATACTTCATTGACTAAATGGGTTCTTTCTTGCAAAAGTAACATTACCGCTGTTGATATGCAAACAAACCCAACAAAAAACAGCCGATTCTCACGAACCGGCTGTTCCAATCATCATCTATGAATGAAGACTGTTTAGGTCTCCAATATTTTAATATATCTTATAAATCCATATTTCGAGTGCAAAGATAATCAATGAAATAATATGTGCATCAAGATTTTAAGATATTTAAATTAACATTCTATAAACTAATAAGGTTATGACCTACTTAATGTAACCGTAATACTCATTATCTGTCGCACAATCCCACCAAACCGGACACGACCAAATCGGGTCTGTCATGGCTTGTTTGTTGGATGCCTTTAGCTGAGTCAGATTATAGTTGCTCTCATGAGTACTCTGGCTGAAACGACGGAACCAATAAGTAGGCTCATTCTTAGAAGTACCTACAATCTTGCTGACAGCCGTGAAATCCTGTGGACGGTCATAATCCACATAGTCATAATCCAAACGGCGCATATCATTCCAATTTTCGGTATTGATGCCCAATGCGATAATCTTCTGACGCATAATCTCGAACAAGGTCAGACTGGCAGCATTCTGACATACGGAAGGACTTGCCATATAAGTACTGATTTCACCTTCATCCATCGGCTTCTGATCCGGATTCTTTGTTCCTTCGGCTTCCCATGATTTCAATTTAGCCTGCATACGGTCAAAGTTTGCCTTTATGCCTTTTTGATAGGCATCCAATGCCCCATCGGTATCTCCTTTGCGGAAAAGGACTTCCGCCTTGATAAAGCACATTTCCGAATAAGTAAGAATATCGGAATCTGAATTAGGACGTGCATAGAATGTACCCGTACCGCCCACATAGTCTGATTTCGCATCGGTATAGTAATACATATCCGTAGTGTTTCGCCCGCTATTGGCCATACCGTTAGAACGTAAATTTACATAAATAGTATCACCTGCACGCTTATAATCCTTATTATTGCAATATGCAGAACCCTTTTGATAAAGCACGGTCACATTGTTGCCGTCGACCGTTGTCTGATGTATGGCCTGAGCATCAGCAATAAATTTCGTCTTTGTTTCATTATCCGCTTTGGATAAATCATAAGTTATCATAAATCCGCCTTTTTCCTTATTATAACCGGTTTCTCCACCCGTTACAAACAAAGCAGCTACCGGACCGCCTTCTGCGCGTGTAGTGGAATGTATCACATCCACCCCGGCATCACGAATCCATTCATTAGCCGTTATTTTACCATCAGCATTCAGTTTCACATTTGTCATCATGGCAGGAACAAGCTTTGACAAACGGGGGTCTTCCGCACCCGAACCACCTGTAAATTTATTAGTTAACAGATTAACATACCAGCGCGTCAGACGTTGTGTCGAACCATATCCGGTACAATCCCAAATAACGGAAGCCTGATAAGGGTCGCTCACCGTAAAATTAACCTCATCCCCTTCCACATTATAATGTTTCATAATGGTGTTGTCATCATTCGACTGAGGAGCAGAGTTCAATGCCGTCAAAATAGCTTCCGGATCATACAAATCCGCTTTCTTGGATAATTTCAGCAAATAACGGGCTTTCAGACCGTAACATAATTTCAGCCACCTGGAAACCTCTCCGCCATTCCATAAATCGCCTGCACTCAATGCGGGAGCCGTGGTGTTCTGCTGCTTGCCAAAATTCTCGATAGCTTTGTCCAGATACCCCATACAGAGTTCATACATGGTTTTACCGTCATCATAGGCCGGATTGGTCTTACCGGTAAACGCTTCCTGAACAGGCAGCTCGCCATGCAAGTCGAGCATCATCATAAATCCCATCGCCTTAATGCAATAAGCTGCACCTTCATAATGATAAGCTCCTTCCGTTTCTGCCTTCTCTATCAAAGGATCGATATTTACACCTGCACCCAGATAAAAATTCTGATAAATAGTGGTACATGAACTTTGGGCAGGATTCCATGATGACAAGAGGCTGTTGGCAGCCGTGCCCCCGGTCTGTGTCATGATACCGGCAATCGTATTGGTACGCATACTGGCTGTACCCCATGCGTAAGCATAATAGTTCTGTATCCACGGCAGGCGAAGCTGCGGTGATACGGTTTCGGAAACCGGATTATCCGGATCTGTATTCACATCCAGGTAGTCCTCGCAAGAAGACATGCCGAACACAAGCGCCAAGCCAAATGCAATATGTATTAGTTTCTTCATACTCTTATCTTTTTAAATCTGTTATTAGAATGTAAGATTAATGCCAAACGACATGCCGGCTGTGGCCGGAACACCGCAATAGTCGATACCTGCAGAACCGGAACCACCTGTACCGGAACCTGAAACGCATGTTTCGGGATCCATACCCTTGTAGTTTGTCCAAACAAACAGATTAGTTCCCGTAATTGTAGCAGTCAGCCCCTTGATTATATTTTGTTTCTTCAACAAATCCTTGAAATCGTAGGACAAGGAAATAGAACGCAAACGCAGCCAATTGGTGTCAGTTATAAAGTTATAGGCGTTCTTGGCATAATTCTTATAATACTCCTGAATCATATACTTGCCGGAACGGGTAGAGTTACCAACCTGATAAGTTTCATTGGCATTATAGGTAATTGTTTTGGTTTCATAAGACGGTTTTGCAGCAGTGCCCGTATTGACAACACCCGTAAATGATACGGATTCTCTGTTTATTGTCTTTGTGCTCAATCCTTTCGTCACGAGATAGTATTCGGTCCCATTATAGATGTCACCTCCCAGACGGATATCGAACAAGAAAGAAAGGTTGAAATTCTTATAGCTGAAACTATTATTAAAACCACCTATCAGCTTCGGTTCACGGTTACCCACAATATTGGTTTCAACTTGCGTATCCTTATACAAACCTGTAGACGGGTCGATAACATTGTACATCTTGCCGTCGGGCCCTTGAGCCGTTTCATACTTATTACCCGTCAATCCCAAAAAATAACCGCCATTGGGTATTGAGCCGGCTTTGGCTGCACCAACCTGCGCATCCGTCACATAGAAAATATCCACACCGTCGATAAAATCTCCCAATCGTCCACGGTTACCGGAAAGATTCAGTGTCGTTTCCCATTGGAAGTCTTTCGTTACAATAGGTTTACCTGTAATCGAGAGCTCCATACCCTTATTTTCTACCGAACCGCCATTCAGCGTAAGGAAAATGTATCCCGTAGACTGTGCCAAACGCGGTGCACAAATCTGGTCTTTCGTCTTGCTTTGATAGTAAGTATAGTCAAAGCCCAAACGTCCGTTGAAGAAACGCATTTCCAAACCCAATTCATAAGAATCCTGTATTTCAGGTTTCAAACCGACACTACCGCCTGTCCAACTGTTGCCCATACCATATTTGCCACCGTTCAGCGTAGCTACCGGCCACATATAGTATCCCAAAGAATAGGCATCAGCATCTTTACCTACCCGTGCCCATGAACCGCGGATCTTACCGAATGAAAGTACGTTGTTCTTCGGCAGCAGTTCGGTAAACACAAACGAACCGCTTACGGAAGGATAAAAATAAGAACGGTTATTCACCGGCAATGTAGAAGACCAGTCGTTACGTCCGGTCACTGTCAGATAAACAAGATTCTTGTACGAAGCACGGAATTCACCGTAAAGGCCTACCATGCGTTTGCGTACCGTACTCTCTTTGAAATACTGGTTGGCTTTAATAATATTGTTGAAACTGTAAAGCCCTTCCGTTACAAAATTATATCCCCAACGGGTGTTATTCGTTGTCTTCGTAGCTTCTGTAGTAGTACCTACCAGAAGATTCAAATCAAAATCACCGAAAGTCTTATGGAAGTTAGACATCACATTCGTAGTAATGTATTGGTAATTCACATCACCTTTGGACATATAACCGTTCTGATATATCTGCTTGACCGCACCACCCGGACGCCGAAGCGTATTGGAACTGGTAGTGTATTTATCAATACCCGCACGTGCGGAAACATCCCACCAGTCTGTCAGTTTGAGGCTTGCGTTGACTGCACCCGTAAAACGGGATGTTTCGTCCGTCAAAGTATTTTTATTCAGAATCCAATACGGATTTTCAACATCATCCTCCAAATCCTGCAAACCCTCCAATATGCGGTATTTACTACCATCATCATTCAGATAGCGACTCATCTGATCGTCGACAGGCCATCCGTAAACAGCGGTCATTGCACCGTTACCGCCCTGTCCGTACAAACCTGCACTGGTCAGTGTCTTATCAGTACTTGCCTGCGAATAAGAAACGTTGGCTCCTACTGTCAGGATGCCGTATTTCTGTTCACCATTAAAGCGGAAAGTCGTCTTGTCATAACCAGTTGTAGGGATAATGCCGGACTGATGATAATTGGAACCGGATAAATAGAAAGAACCGTTCTTACTACCGCCGGACACACTTACACTATTATCCCAAACACTACTTCCTTGAAAGAAATCATCTATATTATCATAAGCCATACCATCAATCCGATCTCCCCAGGAATCCATCGTCTTATCAATAAAAGCACCGGAAGTGTTATATTCTCCACGGCCATACAGTTTTTGAACTTCCGGTAATTTATTAGCCCATGAATAGGTATATTTACTGCTTACATTCACCCTTACAGCACCCTCTTCACCTTTCTTGGTCGTAATGATAATAACGCCATTAGCAGCACGGGAGCCATACAGCGCAGCAGCCGCAGCACCTTTCAACACGGACATGCTCTCAATGTCTTCAGGGTTAATATCCATTACACGGTTGCTGAAAGTAGTTGCAGTTTTCGTCATGCCATCCGTACCGGAATTACCGGTATTTACTGTAGAGTTATCATAGATAATACCGTCTACAACAAACAAGGGCTGGTTATCACGAGATTCGCTGGCAGAGTTACCGCCACGAATTACAATATTGGAACCGGCACCCGCAGCACCACCTGCCTGCGTAATATTTACACCGGGGATTTTACCAGCCAAAGAGTTTACCACATTCGTTTGCTTGTTCTTCATCAACTCTTTGGAATTAATATCCGAAACAGAATAACCTAACGCCTTTTTCTCTTTCTTAATGCCCATAGCCGTTACAACAACTTCACTCAATGACTGGGTATCATCTTTCAGGGTAACCGTATAGTCGCTTGCCGCTCCTACCTTCACTTCTTCCGTAGCATATCCAACAAATGAGACTACCAATGTGCTACCCACTGGAGCTTCTACCGAGAATTTTCCATCGATGTCAGTAACAGAACCTGTACTGGAACCTTTCACTAATACACTGGCTCCAATAATCGGTTCGCCTGCAACATCCACTACTTTACCTGTGATTGTTTTGGCTTGCTGAGTACTTTGGGAACTTAGCGCATTATCAGCAGCAACAACCGAATATGGCACAGACATCCCAAGCAATGCAAGCAACACTAATGATAAGCAATAATTTCTTTTCATAAGCTCTTTTTATTTGGATTTATTTGCAAATTTATAAATTAATTCAGCAAATCAAAGAGGGATATATTTAAAATATATTAAATAAATATTAATACATTTGCTTTTATGATTTTAAAATATTGGCAAATATAAAACAATAAACATTATTATTTCTTATCGGATAAGTAGCATATATAATAAACGACTACACGTTTATTATCATTCTGTTAATTCTTTTATCACATTTTTGGAAAATAGAAAATTGCTGAAAAAGCGGCGGTATTATTAACAATCAAAAACAAACATTTATATACACAAAACACATAAAATAAAAAAAATATTAAAACAGAAGTGCAAGCAATTAGAAAACGTGAGTGATTGGAAACAAAGTTCCCAAAGTACTATTTAATCTTATAAACTATTCAACCTTTACTATTTTCCTATAGGTTGTATCCGCCTTCTTACATCCTTGGATATTTCCAAAAACATATAATTCAATCTGCCGGAATGAATGCCCTTTTCATTCTCTTTATATTTCCGACTTGCATACTCTTTAGACTTATCAAAGGTTATACGGGACATCTGATTCTGCGTTTTTCCCACCATAGTAGAATCCAGCCGTTCATCAGGAAAGAAATCGTCCAAATCCACATCCCCAATCATGGTGGTCTCAAGAAATTTCATATCTTTATGATTTGCATCAGTATAATAACCAACAAACATATGTCCGGGTGTACGTACCAGTATCGGCTCGATATTTATGGCACGCAGCAAAGAAGCAAACAGAACACTCCCATCCACACAATTAATTTGCGATGACTCCAAGGCATCATCGAATGTACGAACACGTTGAGAGAAAACCACATTGCTGGACAGGCTTGTATTAGAAACCGAACTATACCGGAAATTACGTTTCTGCAAAACATTCCACAAGGCATAAACCTGATTATCGACAGCCTCAGGACTACCCTGATAACCGAGGAAACGATTCACAATACGAGTATTCAATGCTTCCCGCAGCAAATGGTCTATCATAGGATTTTCTTCATTGACATAAGCAGCAAAGAATATTCCGGTATCATGAAATCTCGTACCTCCCGTAACATACCCCAATAAACACTCATTGATACTGCGCACCGAAAAAGTACGTACCCGCTGCCCCAACTCTTTCCTATTCATCTCTACCGTAACGGCAACGCTAATCGGCTCCGCCTGATTATTATTCTTCAAGGCTTCATAGTTCCAGATAATATCGGGATAGATTGTATACTCGGTACGTGGCCTTGCCAATACAAACTCCGAAACGGAACGGGAAAAGAAAGGGGTTTCCGCAACTTCTATCCTCACCCGGCTATAAGCCTTTGCCGACCGGACTTTCACAGCGATACAAGATTTTGGGTTTCCCACAAACATCGAATCAGCCGGCACAATCACCTGGGCATCTGTCGTTGCAACAGACAAAATGCTGGAAGGAAAAATATTCCCACCCAATTCATCCGTTATCTCAAAACCGGAACGGAAAGGAGCAACGTTCAACCAAATCGAACCAATAATTACAACAGCCAATACAGCCACTATTAACGGCATACGCCACTTAGATTGTCCCCACCTCTTTATATCCATTAATTCTTTCATATAGAAACCCTTTTTAAAACAATACAAAGATAATACTTAATTAGTTGCAAGAGAGATTTTGTAATCGCAATGTAATACTTGTTTCATTCCATCGTAACAAAAACGCCGCAATTTTGTCGAAGAAAAGAAATAAAGTTTAACTTTGTAATAAAGAGACTCTATACGTCTCTCATTACATTAATTCAGAAATACAATGAACGAATATCGGATTTTAGTAGTAGACGACGAAGAAGATTTATGCGAAATCTTAAAGTTTAACCTTGAGAATGAAGGCTACGAAGTAGATACCGCAAACTCTGCCGAAGATGCCTTGAAAATGGACATCAGTACTTACGACCTGCTATTACTGGACGTGATGATGGGGGAAATTTCCGGATTCAAAATGGCAAGTATGCTAAAGAAAGAAAAGAAAACGGCCAAGATTCCTATCATCTTTATCACAGCCAAAGACACCGAAAATGATACGGTAACCGGATTTAATATAGGAGCAGACGACTATATCTCCAAGCCTTTCTCCTTACGCGAAGTAGCAGCACGCGTTAAAGCCGTATTACGCCGTACCCGGCAAACTGAAACGGAGCGCGCACCTGAACAAATCGCCTATAAATCATTAGTGCTTGATATCATCAAAAAGAAAGTAAGCATAGACGGAGAGGAAGCCCCCCTCACCAAAAAAGAGTTTGAAATACTGCTCTTGCTACTGCAAAACAAAGGACGCGTATTTTCCCGCGAAGACATATTGAGCCGCATCTGGAGTGACGAAGTATATGTGTTGGACCGCACTATAGACGTAAACATCACCCGCCTGCGCAAAAAGATAGGAATATATGGCAAATGTATTGTAACTCGCTTAGGATATGGTTATTGCTTCGAAGCCGAATAATGACAGACATTTCCTGTCATTCAGCCGGAAGTTATTTCTTTCGGTAATCTCATTATTTCTTGTCTTTGCAGCCTGTTTTATTGCTTATCAATATCAACGGGAGAAAGAGTATAAAGTAGAACTGCTCGACACGCAACTCCAAGACTATAACGAACGCCTGCAACAGGAGCTGCGAAGTATTCCAGACAGTCTATGGACATCTACTTTAAACCGGTATATAGCCAAAGGTTCATACAGAGACCTTCGTGTCACTATCGTAAATTTACAAGGCCGCGTCCTTTATGACAGTTACAATGAAACTTCCCAAGAAGCATTCAGCAATCACATTAATCGTCAGGAAGTCCAAAAAGCATTAAAGAACGGCAAAGGATATGATTTAAGGCGCACCTCCGAAACAACAGGCATACCCTATTTCTATTCGGCAACTCTCTATCCCCAGTATATCATTCGCTCGGCATTACCCTATGATGTAAACCTGGTAAATAGTCTGGCTGCCGATCCGCATTACCTCTGGTTTACAGCTATTGTTACTTTATTGCTGATATTCGTTTTCTATAAGTTTACATCCAAACTGGGTACGGCAATCAACCATCTGCGGGAATTTGCCAAACGCGCCGATAAAAACGAACCGGTGGAAACCGATATACAATCTGCTTTCCCGCATAATGAACTTGGCGAAATATCCCAGCACATTATACAGATATATAAACGTTTGCGGGAAACCAAAGAAGCGTTATATATCGAACGTGAGAAACTGATTACACACCTACAGACTTCTCGCGAAGGATTGGGTGTATTTACTAAAGACAAAAAAGAAATCTTAGTCAATAATCTCTTTACACAATACGGCAATTTAATCTCCGATTCCAACTTGCAAACTACCGAGGAGATATTTTCCATTTACGAATTTCAAAAAATCACCGATTTTATCAGTAAGGCACAAAGAAGACCTTCGGATAAAGAAGAGAAGCGTCTCTCCATTAACATCAATAAAAACGGGCGCATATTCATTGTAGAATGTATCATCTTCCAGGATCTGAGTTTTGAAATATCCATTAATGACATCACACAGGAAGAAGAACAAGTACGTTTAAAACGCCAACTGACACAGAACATTGCACATGAACTGAAAACCCCTGTAAGCAGTATTCAAGGGTATCTGGAAACAATTGTCAGCAATGAAAGCATCCCCCGCGAAAAGATGCAGACTTTCCTTGAACGGTGTTATGCCCAAAGCAACCGGCTGAGCCGTCTATTACGGGATATCTCCGTACTGACACGTATGGATGAAGCAGCCAACATGATTGATATGGAGAAAGTAGACATCAGCATGCTTGTCACCAATATAGTCAACGAAGTATCATTGGAACTGGAAGAAAAGCATATTACGGTAGTCAACGGTCTACATCCCAAAATACAATTAAAGGGTAACTATTCATTACTCTACTCCATATTCCGTAACCTCATGGATAACGCCATGGCTTATGCAGGAACCAATATCTACATCAACATCAACTGTTTCCGTGAGGATGAGAACTTCTATTATTTCAGTTTTGCAGATACCGGAGTAGGCGTTTCACCAGAACATCTGAATCGTTTGTTCGAACGCTTTTATCGTGTAGACAAAGGACGTTCTCGAAAATTGGGCGGTACAGGCTTAGGGCTTGCCATCGTAAAAAATGCCGTCATCATTCATGGCGGAACAATCTCCGCCAAGAATAATCAAGGTGGCGGACTGGAATTCGTTTTTACGTTGGCAAAGGAGAAATAATTTCTTTTATTCATTTTGGTTTGTTACTTTTTTCATTATCTTTGCGATGCATTGGTTTGCCGCCTTTTTTCAAAGGAAGCGATTAAAAGGGAATCAGGTGCAAGTCCTGAACAGTCCCGCTGCTGTAAGTTTTACATAATGTTGCAGACAATGAATTCTCTCTCCATGCCACTGGAAACGTTTTCCGGGAAGGCAGCCTGCAACAGAAACAAGTCAGAAGACCTGCCATGCATTATCTTATCATTGCTTTCGAGGAAAAAGCGTTGAGTCTAATGAACGGGATAAATTCTATCCAATCATTTCATTCATCAAACCTCTTTCAAAGAAAGTAAAAGAGAATAAACTCTGCCAAGTTTATTTAAATGATGTCCGGTCGAAGTGATTCGCCCGGACATTTGTTTTACAGAAAGTCATCAAAAACATTGTTCATCATCTATAAAATCATTATATTCGGCACATAAAACACAAAAACGGATTTATCCGTTGACCCATTGTCTAACTTATAAAAAATAATCTATGGAATTACCATTTGCCGAATCATGGAAAATCAAAATGGTGGAACCTATTCGTAAAAGTACCCGCCAGGAGCGTGAACAGTGGTTGAAAGAAGCCCATTACAATGTTTTTCAACTAAAATCAGAACAAGTTTATATCGATCTTATCACCGATTCGGGAACAGGAGCCATGAGCGACCGGCAATGGGCCGGTATCATGCTCGGAGACGAAAGCTACGCCGGGGCTTCTTCTTTCTTCAAATTGAAAGAAGTCATTACCCGCCTGACCGGTTTTGAATATGTCATTCCTACACATCAGGGACGTGCTGCCGAAAATGTACTATTCTCTTATCTGGTTCATGAAGGAGATATTATCCCGGGAAATTCTCATTTCGACACAACCAAAGGTCATATCGAAAGCCGAAAGGCAATTGCACTGGACTGTACGATAGATGAAGCACGGCAAACGCAACTGGAAATTCCCTTTAAGGGCAACGTAGATCCTGCAAAGCTGGAAAAAGCATTACAAGAACATCACAGCCGCATACCATTTATCATTGTTACCATCACCAATAACACAGCCGGCGGGCAACCTGTTTCCATGCAAAATTTACGGGAAGTCCGGAATATTGCCGATAAATACAATAAACCTGTCATATTCGACTCCGCCCGTTTTGCCGAAAATGCCTATTTCATAAAGACACGTGAAGAAGGTTACCAAGATAAGAGCATAAAGGAAATAACCAAAGAGATGTTTGCCCTTGCAGACGGTATGACAATGAGCGCCAAAAAAGACGGCATCGTAAATATGGGAGGATTTATTGCAACCCGCCGACAAGACTGGTATGAAGGAGCAAAAGGATTCTGCGTACAATTCGAGGGTTACCTTACTTATGGCGGTATGAATGGCCGAGATATGAATGCACTTGCCATCGGCTTGGATGAAAACACCGAATTTAATAATCTTGAAACCCGTATTCGCCAGATAGAATATCTGGCTAAAAAATTAGATGAATACGGAATACCGTACCAACGTCCCGCCGGAGGACATGCAATCTTTGTAGATGCTCCCAAAGTTTTAACACATGTTCCTAAAGAAGAGTTTCCTGCACAGACTTTAACCGTCGAGCTATATCTGGAAGCCGGCATACGCGGATGTGAAATCGGTTATTTACTTGCCGACCGTGATCCCGTTACCCGTGAAAACCGCTTCAACGGACTGGATTTACTCCGGCTGGCTATTCCACGCCGCGTGTATACCGATAACCACATGAATGTAATAGCCGCTGCGCTCAAAAATGTATATGACAGACGCGAAACAATTACAAGAGGAGTACGTATTACTTGGGAAGCTCCGTTAATGCGTCACTTTACAGTACAATTGGAAAGGCTGTAACTACAAACTCAATGTCAGGACAAAGTCTGAAAACAAATAGTAGTAAATTTGAAAAATCTGTTTCTCCGCCGTACGGTATTCGGCGGCGGAGAACACACCTTGTTCGTCAGGCGTAAAAGGCATTACATGCAAATGTTCCCGAAAATCGACATCGGAAGCGTTCATACATTTAAACATGGTTTCTTTTGCAGACCAGTGAAGCAACAACGACCAGGTTTCCGTACCTTTGAATAAGGATTTTTTTTCATCTTCACGCATAAACTTATGCGCCACTTTCCGTACCCGCTCGCTATAACACTCAATATCAATCCCGACTCTTTTCCCCGGTTCACCTAACAGGACCGCTACATAACCTTTGGTATGTGAAATACTGATGGAAAAAGAGCCGTCTGCCAAATAGGGTCCGCCATTGGAATAATAGTGTATTTCTTTCTCTTCGCCAAGCATTGTATATAATAATACACGCACAGCCAGCCACTCCAACTTACGAGAAACGGCTGTAAATTTTCCAATGCCCTCTTCATATTTTTCTTTATGAGGAAGTAAAGCAAGCAGTTCTTCCAAACTTTCACTTGCTTTCCAGATACCCCACTTATATGAACTCTCTGTATATTGTTTAAAAACAGGCATTACTTCTCTGTTTCTGAACCCTCCCGTACCGGTTCATTTATTGTAAATTTCACCTTTAAGATGCGGCGGTTATCCATTTCAAGAACCTCAAATTCATAATAACCATAAGTTACTTTCTCGTGAAGCGCCGGAAATTCCCCTTTCAACTCAAGTAAAAGCCCCGCTAAAGTATCGGCATCACCTGCCACTTCATCAAAAGTTTCTTCATCTATCTTGGTTATCTTATAGAAATCCGTCAGTTGTGTTTTAGCCTCAAATACCCATGTGTGATCATTGAGTACGGCATAAGTACGTTCTTCATCATCGTATTCGTCACGAATCTCCCCAACAATCTCTTCAATAATATCTTCCATCGTAACAATACCCGATGTCCCTCCGAATTCATCCACCACAATAGCGATATGAATCTTGTTTGCCTGAAAATCACGCAGCAAATCATCAATCATCTTGGTTTCCGGAACAAAATAAGCCGGACGAATCAATGATTGCCAACGGAAATTATCTCCTTTATTCAAATGAGGAAGCAAATCCTTGATATAAAGCACCCCTTTTATATTGTCACGTGTTTCCGCATAAACAGGAATACGCGAATAAGCGTTCTCCACGATGCACTTTAACACATCCTTAAAAGAAGTGCGAATTTCCAAGTCAACCACATCCAGACGCGATGTCATGACTTCCTTAGCCGTCTCACCTCCAAAACGAATGATGCCCTCCAAGATATTGTTTTCTTCCGAAAGCTCGGCTTTATCCGTCAACTCCAACGCATGAGAAAGCTCATCTACTGAAATATTATGATTTTTACGCACAAAATGCTTGTTAAGAAACGATGTAGAACGCACCAATATCGACGACAACGGATAGAATATGGAACGGCATGCCAGAATGCCGGGAGCTGCAAAACGGCAAAATGCCAATGTTTTCTGCGCTGAATAAATCTTCGGCATAATCTCACCGAAAAGCAGCAACAGAAAAGTCAATACAACCGTTAGGATTAAAAACTCCGCAATAACCGAATGGAATTGGAATACATTCATAAAAAAGAAATTACAGAGCATGATAATGGTCACATTCACGAAATTGTTCGTAATCAGTATCGTGGCCAGCAGTCGTTCTGTATCATCCAACAAATTTCTGATTTTCTCATCAGAAGGATGTTTCCCCTCTTCAATAGAATTCAAATCGGACGGCGAGAGTGAAAAAAATGCAATTTCGGAAGCCGAAGCAAAACCGGAAGCAAGCAAAAGCACACCAGCCAATACAATAGCTATAATAGCCGAAACAGAAGGAGTATGTACGGTTATACTGTTAAAAATATCTGCCAATTGGCATAAATAAGCGTCTGGGTCCAAAGATTTTGGTTTTAGTTAAACAATTAGAACGGTAAATCGTCCGTTGGATTATTTTGTGCAGGAGCAGCCTGCGAGTGTGTTGACTGTACAGGAGCAGCCGTTTGTCCGGATATACCTGCCTGCGGTGTAGTTCCAGGCGCTGCGCTTCTTGCAGACAGCATTTCCATGTTATCTACAAAAATCTCCGTTACATAGCGTTTTGCACCGGTCTGATCATCATACGAACGGGTCCGTATTTTACCCTCCACATAAAGTTTGTCTCCTTTATGCACATATTTCTCAGCCGTTTCTGCCAGTCCGCGCCAAAGGACAAGATTATGCCACTCCGTACGTTCAGGAACTTGCGTTCCGTTTGCCAATGTATAGGCACGGTCTGAAGTAGCCAAGGGGAAAGTAGCAACAGCTACACCGGTATCGAGATACCTCACCTCGGGGTCTCTGCCTACATTTCCTAATAATATCACTTTATTTACTGACATACGCTTTCAATTTTAAAATTTGTTGCCAAAATTAGCGAGAATAACAACATCATGCAAGAATACAGCCAACTTTTATAAATACTTCTCCAAAAAAGCATGTACCAAGCGAGATACCGGATACTGCTCCAAATCTTCCATTCTGATACACTGGTATTCCGAAAAAGAACGGGAGTTCTCCGGCAAAACGACTTCATAAAAGTTAGCGTATATCACCCGATGGGACAGCACATGTTTCACATTTCGAAACACCAAACGTACTTCCGGTACCTCTCCTTCCGCTATAAGTGAGCGAAAGGATGCCGATGATAAAAATTCCTCTTCCGATAGATTTCTATCCGTTTCAACCAATGGCAATTCAAACAGGTTTTTCCAAATATCATCAGCCGTTCGTTTATGTATAAAGGTACACGCGCCCATGCGTACATATATATAATTAAAATAACGGTTGGACGTCTTTATTCTGTGTTGCTTCACGGGAAGTTGCATAACCAGCCCTTTCGATAAGGCGGAACAACTATCCGCCAAAGGACAAAACATACAGTTAGGAGACTGTGGCGTACACTGAATAGCCCCAAAATCCATTATAGCTTGATTATAAGCAGCCGGGCGGGATTTATCGAGCATTTCATCAGCTAAAGCAGCAAAGAGCTTCTTTCCTTCCGTAGAGTCAATAGGCACATCAATGCCGCAATAACGGGAAAGCACTCGATACACATTTCCGTCCACTACCGCATAGGGCATATTATAGGCTATGGAACAAATGGCGGCAGCCGTATAATCCCCTACCCCTTTCAAAGCCCGCACTTCCTGATAGCTTTCCGGAAACTTACCGTTCATACTCTTAGCAGCAGCATGCAGATTACGGGCACGAGAATAATATCCCAATCCCTGCCAATACTTCAAGACCTCGTCTTCCGAAGCCGAAGCCAAAGTTCTCACATCAGGAAAACGGCGGATAAAACGAAGAAAATACTCATATCCTTGTACCACTCTCGTCTGCTGCAAAATAATCTCAGAAATCCATATCCGGTAGGGATCAGTAGTGCCTCTCCAAGGCAAATCACGTTTATTATCCGCGTACCAATCCAATAAAGCTTCAGTCAATCTATTCATATATAGTTTCATACCTCAAAAGGACACACATCCTTTTTCAAAAGAACAAAAATACAGTTTTTCAGTCTAACAAAACCTAATGCTTTGACTTTTTTCAAAAAATGTCCAAAATATATTTTTTAGAGCCGCCAAAAAGCTATATATTTGCAGTCCAAAAAATTAGAAAACTATAGTAATAATATTTTTTTTAAGAAAAAAATGACTAAAGCTGATATTGTAAACGAAATTACAAAGAACACCGGAATCGACAAAGTAACAGTGCTTGCAACCGTTGAAGCGTTCATGGACGCAGTGAAGGCATCTTTATCTAAAGATGAAAATGTTTATCTCCGCGGGTTTGGTAGTTTTGTAGTAAAGAAAAGAGCTCAAAAAACAGCTCGTAACATCTCAAAGAACACTACTATCATCATTCCGGAACACAACATTCCGGCTTTTAAACCTGCCAAGACATTCACCATTGCTGTGAAAAAATAATAAACAATTAGTATTAACCCATAAAATTTTGAAGCTATGCCAAGCGGAAAGAAGAAAAAAAGACATAAAATGTCTACGCACAAGCGTAAAAAAAGACTAAGAAAGAACAGACATAAAAGCAAAAAGTAATTTTTAGTCTGAAGGACAAAATAAAGAACAAACTTGTGAAGCTAATTGTCTCGCGGGTTTGTTCTTTGTTTAAGTATCAAACCGGTTCGTCAATGTAAAAAAGATTGATGTACCGGTAAATCTGAACAGAAAACATCTGTATAACAAAAATGTAAAAGCAAATTATTGTGACAAGCGAACTCGTTGTAGACGTACAGCCCAAAGAAGTTTCCATTGCTTTACTCGAAGACAAAAGCCTGGTGGAACTCCAAAGCGAAGGAAGAAACATTTCCTTCTCTGTGGGCAACATGTATTTGGGACGTGTCAAGAAATTGATGCCGGGCCTGAATGCCTGCTTCGTGGATGTAGGTTACGAGAAAGATGCTTTTCTTCATTATCTGGACTTAGGTCCTCAATTTAACTCATTAGAAAAATACGTAAAGCAAACTTTAAGCGACAAAAAAAAGCTTAATCCAATTACCAAAGCAACCATACTTCCCGACCTTGAAAAGGACGGAACAGTATCCAACACACTCAAGGTAGGACAAGAAGTAGTGGTGCAAATCGTAAAGGAGCCTATCTCAACCAAAGGGCCGAGACTGACTTCCGAACTCTCCTTTGCCGGAAGGTATCTTGTATTGATTCCCTTTAATGATAAGGTTTCCGTATCACAAAAAATTAAATCAAGTGAAGAGCGCGCCCGCCTCAAACAACTGCTGATGAGCATCAAACCCAAGAATTTCGGTGTCATCGTCCGCACTGTTGCTGAAGGTAAACGCGTGGCCGAGCTTGACGGAGAGCTTAAAGTTCTATTAAAACATTGGGAAGAAGCTATTGTCAAAGTACAAAAAGCCACCAAATTTCCGACACTGATTTACGAAGAAACCAGCCGCGCCGTAGGTTTGTTGCGCGACTTGTTCAATCCTTCTTTCGAAAACATCTATGTGAACAACGAAGCTGTATTCAACGAAATCAAGGATTACGTAACACTCATCGCCCCTGAACGGGCAGGAATTGTAAAACTGTACAAAGGGCAACTTCCTATTTACGACAATTTCGGTATCACCAAACAGATAAAATCGTCATTTGGCAAAACCGTTTCATACAAAAGCGGGGCTTACCTGATTATTGAGCACACCGAGGCGCTTCACGTAGTAGACGTGAACAGCGGTAACCGCATCAAGAATGCCAACGGGCAAGAAGCCAACGCACTGGAAGTGAATCTGGGAGCCGCCGATGAACTGGCGCGCCAATTGCGGCTAAGAGATATGGGTGGTATCATCGTGGTGGATTTCATCGACATGAATGAAGCCGAAAACAGACAAAAGCTTTACGAACGTATGTGTGCCAATATGCAGAAAGACAGAGCACGACACAACATCCTGCCACTCAGCAAATTCGGATTGATGCAGATTACGCGTCAGCGAGTACGTCCGGCAATGGATGTGAATACTACGGAAACCTGTCCAACCTGCTTTGGTAAAGGCACTATTAAATCGTCCATCCTCTTTACGGACACTTTAGAGAGTAAAATTGACTACCTTGTCAACAAACTGAAGATAAAGAAATTCTCGTTACACATCCACCCGTATATCGCTGCCTACATCAATCAGGGAGTTCTCTCACTGAAACGGAAATGGCAAATGAAATACGGATTCGGAATCAAGATTATTCCAAGTCAGAAATTAGCATTTCTGGAATATGTTTTCTACGATCCGCAGGGAGAAGAGATTGACATGAAGGAAGAAATCGAAATCAAATAAAAGAAACGGCGAAGTCAGATAAAATACTTCGCCGTTTTTTTTTGTTTATCACAGTGCCAGACGGTAGATTTCCTTACTGTCCTGTTTAGTCAGTTTCACATAATTGCCCACAAACTCTCCCTTATTACGATGCAGGCTATCCGCCAAGCGGTCTATATCGGGATTCTCGATACCCAGTTCCTTAAAGTTAACCGGCAGCCCTATAAAACGGAAAAAGTGTTTCAAACGGGACACACCCGCCAATGCCATCTCTTCCAAATCCTCCGATTCGGGAACACCGAAAACACGGTTGGCAAACCGGGCTATCTTTTTCGGATTATGTCCGGCCATAAAAGTCATCCATGCCGGAACTATTACAGACAGTCCGGCGCCATGCGTAACGTTGTAAATCGCACTGACTTCATGTTCCAGAAAATGCGAAGCCCAATCTTCCTCGCAACCCACACCACAAGTCCCGTTATGAGCAATCGTTCCACACCACATAATATTGGCGCGCGCACCGTAATCTCCCGGATTTTGTTTTATGCGATAAGCTTCTTTAATGATAGCTGTCAGCGTACCTTCACAAAGACAGTCGCTAATCTCCACATCCTGCGTATTAGTAAAATAACGTTCCATGATATGCACCATCATATCGGCAATGCCGCAAGCCGTCTGAAAAGGCGGCAATGTATAAGTCAATTCCGGATTCATAATGGAAAAGACAGGGCGCAACAATTCCGGCACACGCAAGCTTAGCTTTTGCAGGGTATCCACTTTCGTTATCACCGAGTTGCCCGAGCCCTCGCTACCCGCAGCAGGAATTGTCAGCACAACAGCAACTTTCAATGCTTCCGTCACTTTCGCCTTACCTATAAAGAAATCCCAAAAATCACCCTCATAAGGTACACCGGCAGCGATAGCCTTTGCTGTATCAATTACAGAACCGCCTCCTACCGGGAGCAGTAAATCAGCCTGTTCACGACGGCAAATTTCAATCCCCTCATACACCTTCGTATCCACCGGATTAGGTTGCACACCCCCCATCTCGCAATAACGAATACCGGCTTTCTGCAAAGATTGCTTCACTCTGTCCAACAACCCGCTGCGCAGCACGGAACCGCCACCATACACAATCATTACTTTCCGTGCCCCATACTTACCGGCCAAGGCACCGACTTGCATTTCCGTGTCCTTGCCGAATACAAATTCGGTAGGACTGTAAAAGACAAAATTATTCATATACCTATAACATAAAAACAGATTAACGCAAATATACGCAGAGTTTCAATATAAAGAATGCCCCCTGCGTAAATTTGCGTTAATCCACACCTTATAATTTATCCTATATACCAACTGTATCTTTCAAAGAAACGCTTGAATGCGCCCCACTTCATCAAGCCTTGTTCAAATACCAGAATCCCCAGCAACGCACAGGAAATGCCCAACATCACATCAATCAGATAATGATGTCCGGAATAGACAGCCGTCCACCAGATGCCCGCCATGATAACAGAGAACAAAGCTATCAGCCATTTCTTGCAACGTCCCATAATAGCGTATGCTACAGCCACCACCATATAAGCCGCATGCAATGAAGGAACAGCGGCAAATACATTGGCGTTCCGTCCATAAATGGAATGAAAGACAGAGCACCCCAGCAGTTCGTCAAAGCGCCCCAGTCCCGCTACATTGCCCGGAGTATTGAGAACCGGCTCAAAGCCATAATTCATGGCATACCAGGGCGGTGCTGCCGGATGAATATAATATCCGGCAAACCCGATAAGATTTACCAGCAGAAAGACCATGGCAAAGCGAAGATATACCTTGCGTTCGCCTTTCAGATAAAGCCACAGACCGAATGCAATGGGAACAGGAACCCAGCAAAGGTAGAATATACCGGCAAAGAAATCGCCTACCGTACAGTGATTCTGTGCAAAATACTCGCAGGGAATCAATTTTGTCCCATCAATCGAGATACCGAACAAGGACTTCTCCGCCTCATACAATCCCTGCACATCAATAGGATTCACCTCATAGTTGGGATACACCCGCATCCAGTCGTAAGAAATGCCAAAGATGATAAAAGGAAGTAGCGCTACCGCCAATTTACGGGTTGTTTTTCCTGCAAAAAAGAGTATCAGAAACAGCCCCGTCATTAAAAGATGCTCTGTACGCAACCCTATACACACGGCTGTCAACAACAAGAACAGTGCTGTAAGGACAACAACAGGCAACGCTTCTTTGACAGAAGGAAAAATATCTTTTCTCATTATTGTTTCTTTAATAATTTATAGCAATGCGCAATGCGAGCGAATGCTGTCAGATTAGCAAGAACGGCTATCACTGCCATAGGAACAATCAGTATCAGCATCGGGTCGAACGCCTTGCAGTCTCCGAAAATACCGCAGCACAAAGCACCAAGGCTGGTCAGCACCACACGCTCGGGACGCTGCATGAAGCCTACTTTACATTCCAGTCCCAATCCTTCGGCACGTGCACGCACATAACTCACCATAAGCGAACCGACCAATGCGACAAAAGTAATCATCGATCCCCACAGATACCCTTGCAAAATCAGATAATAGAAAATACCGAACAGCGTCACCATCTCGCTATAACGGTCGAGCACCGAGTCATACAATGCTCCGAACGTAGAAGACATATTACCTACACGCGCCACGCGCCCGTCCATCATATCGAACAAACCGGCAAAGAGAACAATACCTCCTCCCCAGCCCACATAAGCAAGCTCACCCGGTTTATACATGCCCGCATACACAAATACGCATGCAGCCACGATGTTCATCACCAATCCGGTAGTAGTAATAAAATTAGGCGTAATGCCTACCTTGATCATTCCATGCACAACCGGATTTATAATCTTATAAATCAACTGTTGCAGCCAATCTCTATAATTCATATCAGTTCTATTTAGTCTCTAAAATATTGTCGTATAAATTTCCCGAAATTATGATTACGATATACGAATACCCGTTGCAGATGATAGTTCCAGAAGAACGCCACCAGAATGGCTACGATAATCTTGGACAGGATAAACACATCGTTTATATAATGTCCCAGCAATCCGTCCACCCAGTGCATACCCGTCAGCCACTCGGTCAGGGCAAACGTGCCCCATGTATTCAATAAAATACTACCTCCCCAGACAAAAAGATACTTCAGTGCAACATGCGTCTTTTTGCAGTCGTCCGCATGAAATACCCACCCGTAATTGATAACGCAATTCACCACGCCGCCAACTACAGAGCCCAGAAAAGTAGCATACAAATAAAAAAGTCCGGATAGTTTAACCAGCAGAATGGTCACCAAGAAATCTATGAGACTTGCCACGTATGACGAAAGCTGAGCCTTGATAAAGACCCAAACAGCATGACGCCATCCTGCAAATCCCGGTTTTCCTTTCAGCTTATCAGCCATCTTACTCCGATTAAGACTACAAAGCTATAAATTCCCGCCAAGATATCGTCCATCATCACGCCAATTCCGCCCGGAAAACTTTCCATGCGGTGGATGCCTAACGGTTTGAATATGTCAAACAGACGAAAGAGGGCAAAAGCCCCCAACGCATACCAGACATTTCCAGACGGTGCTGCCAGCAATGCAATCCACACTCCTACCATTTCGTCCACCACCACCCGTGACGGGTCCTCTCCCCAGAAAGGTTCAAGACGATTGGTTGCCCATACTCCCATTACCGTAAAAAAAAGAATAAGAGCCACCGTCAGCCATATCAGGCATATTTCCGAAACAATGAAAGATATTCCGAACCAGATAAGCACGGCCAGTAAAGCGCCTGCCGTACCCGGAGCGAAAGGAGAAAAGCCCGAACCGAAGCCCGTACCGATGATAACCGGGAAAAAAGAGGGTTTCTTCATTGATAAAAAGTGATAGAATAATAAAAGTGACAAGATAATGCGGTGATAAAGTCATAAAAGTGGTAAGGCAGTAAAGTGATGAAATTTCAAGCGGAAACTTGCCAATCACTCTATCGCCTTATCACTTTTATTACCTTACCGTTTTCTTATTTTAGTCCAAATAGCTCGGTGCAGTTTCACCTACCATATTGCGCAGGGTTTCTTTCACCATTCTCCATTGTTGGAACAGGTCATGTACCGGTTCGTGTTCAAAGTCGTGCATCGGGCTCTTGCAGAAGAATGACAGCCAAGTCTGGATACCGCACATACCGGCACGCAGAGCGAGGTCACTGAAGATAACCAGGTCGAGTGCGATAGGAGCTGCCAAGATAGAGTCGCGACACAGGAAGTTAACCTTGATTTCCATCGGATAGCCCATCCAGCCGAAGATATCGATATTATCCCATGCCTCCTTGTTGTCCTTACGGGGCGGGTAATAGTTAATACGTACTTTGTGATATACATCACCGTACAAATCGGGGAATTTTTCGGGTTCGAAGATATTGTCGATAACGGACAGCTTGCTGACTTCTTTGGTCTTGAAGTTTTCCGGTTGGTCAAGCACTTCACCGTCACGATTACCCAAGATATTGGTAGAGAACCATCCGCTTACACCCAGCATACGGGTCTTGAACATCGGAGCAAGTACAGTTTTCATCAAAGTCTGACCGCTCTTGAAGTCTTTACCGGCAATAGGCACATTCATTTTCTTGGAGAATTCCCACATAGCCGGAGTATCTACGCACAAGTTAGGAGCACCCATGATGAACGGAGCACCTTCTGCGATTGCAGCGTAAGCGTAGCACATGCTCGGAGAAATAACTTCCGTATTGTTTTCCTTCATTGCCTTTTCCAAAGCAGCGAGCGACTTGTGCTCTTCTGCCAGAGGAACATAAATTTCAGTACTTGCAGCCCACAACACGGCGATACGGTCGCAATTGTTGTTTGCCTTGAAAGTGCGGATATCCTCACGCAACTGCTCTACCATGTCCCAACGTGTAGCGGCATTCTTGATGTGCGTACCGTTCAGGCGTTTTGCAAAATTGTGGTCAAAAGCGGCAGGCATGGGTTTAATGGCTTTCAACTCATCTTTTACGAGGTTCAAGTCCTTTTCCTTCAAAACCTCTGCATACATTGCAGCTTCATACGCATCATCAGCGAAAATGTCCCAACCGCCGAAAACGATATCGTTCAAATCAACCAAAGGCACTATATCCTTAATCAGATGTTCTTTGCCGTCCTGCATACGCATAGTAGCCATTTGTGCGATTGAGCCTATAGCTTTTGCCAACCCCTTACGGGCTGCTAATGTACCTGTAATCATAGTGGTTGCAACCGCACCACCTACTCCGACTACCAGTACGCCTAAACGACCGGTTGCCGGCTTAATGTTTTCTTTCATTGCCATTGAATTATTTTAGTTTAAAAAATTGCTCAAATTTAGGGTATTTTACCCAATATAGATTAGTCTTTTTATCCGATTTAATACTCTGTTAGTAAGATTTAAGTTAAAACGTCATGTGCAGACTGATTCTAAGCCCGGATTTATCTATATTAGGTAAATCGCGGTAAGTCAAACGCCATACATAATCCACCCGGAGCACTTTTAAAATATTCTCAACACCTACCCCTACCTCCACGTACGGAGTGTGTCCCATAGTAGTGCTTCCTGCCGGAAAGGCAAACAATCCCTCACTGAATTCCGGATTGTTCTTGTCGCTCAGATTTCCATAAATTCCCCGGCAGGACAACACTTCGCGCCATTTCAATTTTTTCAACAACGGAATGCGGTTGAAAAGGAAACCGTTCAAAAAGTAAGTCACATCCCACGAGGCATATTCATCGTTCATAAATTCCATTGCATTCATCAGCGAGTAAGACTCCGGCTGAATGGTGTAGGACAAGTTGGCATTGGGAATGATAAGCAGCGGAAAAGGAACTTTATTCCACACCTTACCGGCTTTCAGTATGACGTCCGTATAGCCGAAAGCCGAGAACCAGAAACGTTTCTGAAATCCTGCCTCCGTATAATGATACGTATAGTCTCCACCCAACACTCCTTTGGCGGCCATTGTATGCGTCAGCGTAAATACCGGAGCATCCAAAGAAACCGGAAAACGGTTCCACTGTGTCTGAAAGAACTTCTCATTAGGAGCATAACGCAGTTTAAGTTCCAGTTCACTGGTCGAAATACTTTTTACAAACGACTTATCTTCATCCTGCCTGATGAAAGGAATGAGATGCGAAGATTCATCTTTCCGCAGACGTGTAGTCACTTGAAAGGAGAAGCCCGAATGAGACTCGTTCGTATACGTCAGTTCCGCTTTCCGCTGATAGCCGATACGGTCGTCCTTCTGTCGTTTCAACGCCAAAAAAACATTATCCTGACTGGTATAGAGATAATGTTGCCCATACTGGTTGACATCGGACAAATAACGGAGTTTCAAAGAGTGAATCGGAAACTCATTGGCATACTCTTTTTTCTTATGGAAAGAATATTCCAGTTCCGCCAACCCTTTCACACGTTCGTCGCGGAAACCGTACGCCACATATCCCCTGCCGAACAAATGCGGATTAAGCCATGCCGTTGTCATCCCACCGGCACGCACACGCACTCCTTCCAGCGCATTACCGCTAATGGTGGTGTTCATCATGCCGATATAGAACAAAGGAGCTTTCTCCTTAGGTGCGGGAATATATCCGGTAAACAGCACCTTCAGCACCTTCTCCGTCCAATAATAAACCGGATAACTACGCAGTTGCGCCATCATCTTGTCTACGGAAGTCTCTTTCTTGCTCACTTCCGCAAGGCGGTTGGCATCCCAGTAAGCGTCGGAATGAGCGGAAGAGTCCATGCCTTCAATCACCTTCTCGGGTTTTCGGAACGCCTGCAAGGCATCGGCAGTAGGTTCGTAAGCATAATTCCGGTAATAGACATCCCGTTTGGCATAGATGCCGTCGCTGTTGTCCACCAATTTGAATTCCGTCGTGATACTTTCATTCATAAGTTGCTTTGTACCGTCTTCCGCACGGTCGAAGTCCTGTTCTATCTTCATGTAATCCACAAAGTTCAGATTGATTTTCTGAGGAAAGTTCATCACTACACGACGCACGAAATACGTGCTGTCCAGCATGACGTACAGATGCCCCGTAAAACCGAACGACTCGGAGTTGAAAGGCACGAAAGTCAAGTCCACGCAAGGCTTTCCGGCAACGGTCAGCGTATCCATCAGATAGTATTTGTAGAACGAAGGGCCTAAAGAAGATAACGGACTGACAAACTTATTGGTAAACAGCGTTATGTTGTTCTGATAAATATCCACGTCCGTCATAGTGACGCTGATGGCCTGCTCCATCCCCTGCTGTGACAGCATTTCGTCCACTCCCGCCTGCCGCCGCGCCTTCACCCATTGCTTTTCGCTGTGCGGCGACTTACGGTAATAATCCGTAGCCAGCAACTCGCGGTTGGACACCGCCAGTACCGGCTTTCCCGTCACGGCGGAGGTATCCACATAATCGGTCAGGAACTTGAACTTGCGGTACAGCCACTTCTGCTGTTTCACACTGTCGAAGTTGTTAATGGCAAACGTCATTTTCTCATAACGCTCGCGCTGCCAGAAGTCGCGCTCATCCGGAGAATAATCATCCCGGTGCTCTATCATCTTCCGCACAAACTCCACTGCCGGATTGTTTTTCTTCTTGTAGCGCTCGCGTTTCGGCTTCACCACCACTTCATTCAGTACATAAGTGGTGGGGGCAAGCGCCACTTTTATACGCTCCCCGCGTGCCGGATGAATCAGCCGGGTGTATTCATTATAGCCCACGGCCGAGATTACCAACCGTGCTTCCGGGCGATAGGTCTTGAAGGAAAATACCCCCTTGTCATCAGTCATCCCCCCCTCTGTGGTTCCTTTCAGATAGACCGAGGTATATGGCAACGGCTCCCGTGTCAGCGAATCCGTGACAACACCTTGCACTATATATTGCGCCCTCACAGGAAGTGCAATTATCTGCAACAGCAGAAATACCCTAATAAACAACCTCATACCTTACCCATCTATCATTCAGTGCGCAAAGGTACGGAAGAAAACTTTTTCTAAAAGTCCGGTTTTGCGGAATAAATGTTCTAAAAAACCACTTTTATTCAAAACACTTCCCGTTAAAACCCGTTGTATAGCGAATACGACTTACAAAAGACGTACAAACCGACCTAAATACTTAATTATGGAATGGATTTTCAACCAACTCAGAGAACGTCCCGAATTAGCCATTTTCCTCACCATTTTTCTGGGGTTCTGGCTGGGTAAGCTGCGTATCGGTAAGTTTACTTTGGGAACCGTCACCAGCGTGTTATTGGTAGGCGTAGTGGTAGGGCAACTAAATATTGCCGTACCCGGCCCTGTCAAGTCAGTGTTTTTCTTGCTGTTTCTGTTTGCCGTAGGCTACAAGGTAGGGCCGCAGTTCTTTCGCGGACTGAAAAAAGACGGATTGCCCCAAGTGGCTTTTGCGGTGCTGATGTGCGTATCCGTTTTGGGAGTAACCTGGCTGCTTGCCCTACTCATGGGATATAACATGGGAGAAGCCGCCGGATTGCTTGCCGGCTCACAAACCATATCGGCCGTCATCGGCGTGGCCGAAGATACAATGGCAAACATGGGACTGGATGAAGCGCAACGGCAGAGCTACGTCAACATCATCCCCGTATCCTATGCCGTAACCTACATTTTCGGTACCGCCGGCTCGGCTTGGGTGCTATCGTCCATCGGACCGAAAATGCTGGGCGGACTGGATAAGGTGAAAGCCGCCTGCAAGGATTTGGAAGTCCGCATGGGCAACTCTCAGGCAGATGAACCCGGCTTTATTCATGCCGCACGCCCCGTCACTTTCCGCGCCTACCGCATCGAAAACGAATGGTTCAAAAACGGGAAAAGGGTCGTAGACCTTGAAGTGTACTTCCAGCAACAGGACAAGCGCCTGTTTGTGGAGCGGATACGCAAGGCAGGCACTATCCGTGAGGTCAGCCCCAACGTGCAACTGGAAATAGGGGATGAAGTCGTACTAAGCGGACGCCGGGAATACGTTATCGGCGAAGAGGATTGGATAGGACCTGAAATACAAGACCAGCAGCTATTGGACTTCCCCGCAGAAAAACTGCCCGTCATGATTACCAAAAAGACCTTTGCCGGAAAGACCGTTTCGGCCATCCGCAACGAGAAGTTCATGCACGGTGTCAGTATCCGCAGCATCAGGCGCGCGGGCATCGACATCCCCGTCATGGCGCAGACCACCGTAGATGCCGGCGACGTGGTAGAGGTAGTGGGAACCAGGCAGGAAGTGGAAACAGCCGCCAGACGTTTGGGCTATATAGACCGTCCTACCAATCAGACTGATATGATTTTCGTAGGGCTCGGCATCCTTGTAGGCGGATTGTTCGGTGCACTATCCGTCCACATCGGTGGCGTACCAATCAGCCTGAGCACCAGTGGCGGAGCGCTGATAGCGGGATTACTCTTCGGCTGGCTGCGCAGCAAGCATCCCACTTTCGGACGCATTCCCGAACCGTCGCAATGGGTACTGAACAATGTAGGGCTGAACATGTTTATCGCCGTAGTAGGCATATCGGCAGGCCCCGGCTTTGTACAGGGATTTCACGATGTGGGTATCAGCCTGTTCCTCGTAGGCGCAGCAGCCACCACTTTCCCACTGATTATCGGGCTGTTGCTTGCCAGGTATCTGTTCAAGTTTCATCCGGCCATCGCATTGGGATGCTGTGCGGGCGCAAGGACCACTACGGCAGCCCTCGGAGCCATACAGGATGCCGTAGAGAGTGAAACGCCTGCGCTGGGTTATACCGTGACGTATGCCGTAGGCAACACCCTGCTGATTATATGGGGAGTGGTTATCGTCCTGCTGATTTAATGTCCTGAAGACTTTAAGCAGATTACCTAATAAGTAAAAACTGTTTTCAAGCTTACTAAAATCTTTCCGTCCGACAGCTGTCGGACGAAAATTCAACAATTGTCGGACGATAATTCAACAGCTGTCGGACGAATGGAAAACAATTATCGGACGAATAGATTTTAGCATACCTGGAATTAGTTTATGCCGACTGTCACTTTAATTATAACGCTTTTTAAAAACTAAACTTCAGATTATATGGATACAAAACTTTTAGAAAAGAAGATGGAGAATATCAGTCCCTTTGAACTGAAAAACCGTCTTATCGACATGGCAGATGAAAGCCTGAAAAAGACCGCCCGTACCATGTTGAACGCCGGGCGCGGTAACCCCAACTGGATTGCAACCACTCCACGCGAAGCCTTTTTCCTCCTGGGAAAATTCGGACTGGAAGAATGCCGTCACGTCATGTTTCTCCCCGAAGGCATCGCCGGCATCCCCGAAAAACAAGGTATTGCCGCCCGCTTTGAGCAATTCCTCAAAAGCAATACCTACCAGCCCGGAGCCAAACTGCTGGAACAAACCTACCACTACATGCTGATGCAGCATGCCGTCGACCCCGACAGCCTCGTACACGAATGGGCGGAAAGCGTCATAGGCAACCAGTATCCTGTGCCCGACCGCATCCTGCAATTCACCGAAATGCTGGTATGCGACTACCTGAATCAGGAAATGTGCGACAACCGTCCGCCTCGCGGAGCTTTCAACCTGTTTGCCACCGAAGGCGGAACGGCTGCCATGTGTTATATCTTCGATTCGCTGCAAGAGAATTTCTTGCTGGACAAAGGTGACGGTATCGCCCTCATGGTTCCCGCCTTTACACCTTATATAGAGATTCCCCAACTGGACCGTTACCGGTTCAAGGTGACCGAACTGCATGCCAACCGCATGAGCAAAGATGGGCTGCATCTGTGGCAATACAGTGACGAGGATATAGACCGGCTGAAAAATCCGGCCATAAAGGCTTTGTTTGTCACCAACCCGAGCAACCCGCCCAGCTATATGCTCAGCCCCGAAACAATGGCGCGCATCGTAAACATCGTAAAGGAAGACAATCCCAACCTGATGATTATTACGGACGATGTGTACGGTACTTTCAGCCCGCATTTCCGCTCGTTCATGGCAGAAATTCCGTACAATACGCTTTGCGTGTACTCTTTCTCCAAGTATTTCGGCGCTACCGGCTGGCGCAATGCCGTCATAGCGCTGCACGAATACAATGTATTCGACAGACAAATATCCCGATTGCCGAAAGAGAAGCGCGAAGCCCTCAACCGCCGCTATGCCACGCTGACCCTGCATCCCGAAAAATTGAAGTTCATAGACCGCATGGTAGCGGACAGCCGTCAGATAGCCTTGAACCATACGGCAGGACTTTCATTGCCTCAACAGATGCAGATGAGCTTATTCGCCGCCTTTGCCCTGCTGGACAAAGAGAACAGCTACAAGCAGAAGATGCAGGAAATTATCCGGCGCCGCTTGCAGGCTCTTTGGGACAATACCGGGTTTACGTTAGTGGAAGACCCCTTACGGGTAGGCTATTATACGGAAATAGACATGCTGGTATGGGCCGAAAAGTTCTATGGAGAGAAGTTTGTGGAATACCTCAAAAAAACGTACAGTCCGCTGAACGTAGTATTCCGCCTTGCTCAGGAAACATCTTTAGTGCTTCTGAACGGTGGCGGCTTCGATGGGCCCGAATGGAGCGTACGTGCCTCCCTTGCCAATCTGAACGAGAGTGATTATGTTACAATCGGCCAGGGAATCAAGCGGATATTGGATGAGTACGCAGAAGAATGGAGGAAAATCAGAAGTTGAGAATTGGGAATTCTCAATTAAACAAGATTCGGAAGCGGGTCAATCCGTCATTGTATGTGCGCAGGGAGAATGCACAACCGTGACGGCTCAGCACTTCCCTGATAAACACCAGGCCAATCCCCTGCCCGTTCGGCTTGGTGGAGAAGAAGGGACTGAAGAGTTTAGCTTCGGTCTCTTTGCTGATTCCGGGACCATTGTCTACGATTTCTATAAGAGCGGGGGCAGTGGTCCTTACCGTTATTTCGCCCTGCTTGCCGGCCGCTTCTCCGGCGCTCTCTATACTTTCGGCAGCATTCTTAATGATATTTACCAAAACCTGCTCGAACAGCGAAGCATCCAGACGCACCTGTCCTACTTCGGGGTCGCATTCCAAGCGGAGAATAATGTTACGGTCATTGCACATTCCCTCCATAAAACGCTTGCACATGGATACCAATTCGTTCAGTTGAACCTGTGCTACCGTAGGTTCGGGTATCTTCACCACATCGGCAAAGCGGGTAATGAAACGGCTCATAGAGAAACAGCGCTCCGTACACACGCGCATCACCTCGCAAATGTCTTCCATATTTTCTTCCGTAGAAAGAGCCTGCTCCACCGTATCCAAGGTAGAGGTAATGCCGGCAGTGGTATTGTTCACCTCGTGGGCAATCATACGGATAACCTTTTCGTATGCACGCTTTTCCGCTTTCATCACTTCATCCGTCATGCGCTCTATCAGGAAGAAAGGATGCTTGAACCCTCTGTCTATAAACGAAGAATGGGTACACTTGTAGATATTCGCATCGTTCAACCGCACCACGGAAGTCGTTTCTTTAGGAATGGATGCCAGCTCTTCCGCCAAAGGCGAATCAATTTTATCCAGTTTCCTGTTCTGCGCCTCTTCCAGACGAACGCCCAGCATCTTTACAGCCATCGGATTGAGTTGTGACACCTCACCGTCCAACGTCATAATGACAACCCCCATAGGCGATGCCTGAATCAGCAAATCAAGAAAATGGTTCTGCTCGCGCATACGCAGACGCTCATTCTTGAGTTGTTCCATCATACGGTTGAAAACGTTCACAATACGGTCGGCCTCATACTGCCCCACCCTGCTGAGCCGGCTGCTGAAATCCTGCTCGCGCAACAACTCCATACCGCTTCCTATCGTACTCATCGGCTTGACAATCTTACGATAGAACACCGCCAGATAGAGCAGTATGAATACAATAATACCCTCCACAACATATAGATGCGTGGTCTGCATTTTGCCTGCCAGATATATCAACGCTCCACCCAGCCCAAGCAAAAACAATACAAGAATAAAAAAATAAAATTTAATACGCACGTGAGGTAGGGATTAGCGGTTAGTGATTAACGATTAGCGATTAGGGGTTAGGGGTTAATGATTAGCGGGTAGTGATTAACGATTAGGGGCTGGTAAGCGACGACTAACGGTCAAGATTTAAATGACTAAACACTTATCGCTAATCACTAATCGCTATTTTATATTTTTCCAGTCGTCTGTATAGAGCAGCCCTGCTGATGCCCAGTGCCAATGCAACCTGACTGAGATTGCCTTTATGCTGTTCTAAGGCTTGCAGGATAGTTTGCCGTTCTATCTCATCCAGCGTCATGCCGGCAAAGGAAGTGCCATCTGCGGCTTTTGCAGGTTCGTCGTGGCGTTGGTACTGCGATTCAAAATCAGAAGCATCCAGGGTTTGTTTTCCACTGACAAGAATGGTACGCTCCACCAGGTTTTTCAATTCGCGGATATTACCCGAATAAGGCAAACGGGAAAGGAAGTTCAGCGCATCCGCTGAAAATTCGGTACGCGGCAAGCCGTTTACGGCAGCCTGACGGTCGGCAAAGTGACGTGCCAACAGAGGAATATCCTCACGGCGTTCGCGCAAGGCGGGCAGTTTTACGGTTATCAGATTGATACGGTAGAAAAGGTCTTCGCGGAATGTGCGTTCGGAAACCATTTTGCGCAAATCGGCATTGGTGGCGGAGACAACACGCACATCCACTTTGCGCGGGCGGCTGTCGCCCAGCACCTCAAACGTCTGGTCCTGAAGCACACGCAATAGTTTAACCTGGCAGGACAAATCCAAGTCGCCTATTTCGTCCAGAAAGATAGTTCCTTTGTTTGCCAGTTCAAAACGCCCTATACGGTCGGCACTTGCATCGGTAAAAGCGCCCTTCTTATGACCGAACATCTCGCTCTCGAACAGACTCTGCGAGATACCGCCGAGATTGACTTTCACAAAAGGCTGTCTGGTGCGCTGACTGTTGATATGGATAGCTTCGGCTATCAGTTCCTTACCTGTACCACTCTCGCCGGTAATGAGTACGGAAGCGTTGGTACGGGCTATGCGGGCTACGGTATGCAGCACCTCCATCAGTCCTTGCGATTTTCCGATGATGTGACTGCGGTTCAAACCCTCCGCCTGCTCTTCCGGCACTTCTTTCGGAGCGGCACTCAGTTCCAAGGCGGTTTCGATACGCTGCAAAAGGGCGGCATTGTTCCACGGTTTGGTAATAAAGTCAAAAGCCCCCGCCTGCATCCCCTGCACGGCAAGTTGGATGCTTCCCCATGCCGTCATCAGTATAACGGGAACATCGGGACGGAAGACCTTTACCTGTTTCAACAGCGTAAGCCCCTCCTCTCCGGTAGTGGAAAGTGTAAAGTTCATATCCATCAATATCAGTGCGGGAGATTCTGCACGAACTATATCCATCGCCTCACGGGGTCCCGGTGCTGTTTTTACCTCATAACCGGCACGCTTCAGCATAAAACTAAGTGAAGAACGTACGGCACTATCATCATCGACTATCAGTATCATAGTATTTTGTAGTTTGTTACTTGCAAAAGTAAGTTTTTTAGCCACAGGTCATACAGATTTGCACCATTTTTTTGTTATTTCCTTTATAATCGTACAAATCGGCATAATTTCTGCCGGCATCAGCCTTTGATTATATCTTCAAAGTCGGCTTCCAACTCCATGTTCCGTTCAAAATCCCAAAGGGTCAGGCTACGGAGTTGATAGAAGTAATACCAATAATAATAAAGTTCGGAGATGTGCTTTTGCCGGGCTTCGTCTTTGGAATTCTGCGCATCGTTGAGGTCAAGGGTACTTATTTTACCAATCATAAAAGTCTCCACACTGGTCTTGTAACGTTTTTCGGCTATCTGGTCCGCCTCTTCGGCTATTTCCAACTGCTGGGCTTGGTTGTTGAAGTTTGCCACCAGCAGGAAAATGTCCTGATTGAAGTCCATTTGTTCCTGTCGGATTTTGGAAAGTACCACTTCGCGGTTGCTCTTGGCTACCCTCACCTTGCCGCGACGTTTTCCCCAATCGAGGATAGGTATTTTTACACCGACCTTGACAATCTGGTTATCCAGCAAATCCTGATAGGCAGATGAGAACTCATAGTTTTGTCCGGTATAGCCAACGCTGGCAAACAGGTCTATACTCCTTAAATTTCCACGTGCCGTAGCCACTTCATAATCGGCTTCTAACTGGCGGCGACGTATATTCTGGGCAAACGAGTTGCGTTCCAAAGCTTTGTTCAGAACACGGTCGTAGTCCATTTTAATACCAGGAACGGAAGCAGGTATAACAGGATTCAGCCCCTCGCTCTCCGACACGCCGAGAAACGAACGTAGCTGAAACATCTTGGCGTTCAAAGTGCTTTCGGCTTCGGTTACATCGGCTTTGCCTTGCAGAGAGTTCAGCTTGAGTTGCAGCAAGTCGTTTTCCGAAATCTGTCCCATTTTCCGTTTGGCAATGGCCACTTCGTAAAGCCGGTCTGAGTTTGCTTTGTTTTGCTGCGCCGTGGCAAGCGCTTCCTTTGCCAGCAATAACTCGAAAAAATAAGTAATGGTCTTCATCGTTACCTGCTCCGTTGCCGAAATAAAGGCAGCCTTTGCCTCTGCATACCGGACAGGTTCGATACGGCGGTTCCACTTCAAACTGTTCACGCCGAATATAGGTTGCGTCAATTCAAGGCTTACGGGCACGGACATAAACTGTTTGTCGCCGCCGGAGCCCAACTGCTTGATGTAATCGAGAGAAGAAGCCAGCGACAGCTTACCGCCTGTGAACCAAATGTTCTGGTCAATAGAAAGTGCACCGGACAACCCCAATGTATTGTTACGTACAAAGCTATAAGAACCGTCCGAGTTCTGATAGGTGCTGTACGACTTATTATAATTGGGTAATGTTCCCGTAAAATTTATTTCGGGCAACAGGTCTGCACGGAAAGTACGGTATTCCCAATAGGCTGTCTTCAATTCGTTAAGCGCCACGGCAGCATCTACAGATTGGGTACGCGCCAGTGCAATGGCTTCCGCTAAAGTGATTTCACGTTCGTGCGTCAAAGTATCATTCTGTGCCGAGGCAAACAGTGATATCCCAAAACAAGCGGCAAGTAAAATATTCTTTTTCATGTTCGGTCTTTAAAATTGTCGTTGACAGAAAAGCAAAGAGTGTGCCAAGCAGGCAGGAAAGTATTACGCAAGGGGGAGTGTCCGAAATCGGACACTCCCCCTGTTCGTTTGCGGACGGTTAATAATGGCTCAGTCCCGAGTCAAACACTAAAGTACCCCTTTTGAGCTCGGCAATTCATAGTGATAAATATCGCGTTTCACCGCCATCTTCAAGGCTCTTGCCAGTGCTTTGAAGATTCCCTCTATCTTATGATGCTCGTTCTGCCCTTCCGCCTTGATGTTAAGGTTCATCCTGGCTGCATCGCTTAATGACTTAAAGAAGTGCAGGAACATTTCCGTAGGCATCTCTCCTATTTTCTCGCGCTTGAATGCGGCATCCCATACCAGCCAGGGACGTCCTCCAAAATCCAGACATACCTGACACAGACAATCGTCCATAGGCAGTGCATACCCGTAACGTTCTATGCCGCGCTTGCTGCCCAATGCCTGATACAGGCACTCACCCAAAGCGAGGGCGGTATCCTCTATCGTATGATGCTCGTCTACTTCCAAATCACCTTTTACGTGAATGGTCAAATCCATGCCGCCATGCTTGCCTATCTGTTCCAGCATATGATCAAAGAAACCAAGTCCGGTATGAATATCACAATGACCGTTACCGTCTAAATTTACAGCCACGTAAATATCCGTTTCTTTCGTGGTACGGCGCACTTCCGCTTTCCGCTCACCGGCAAAAAGAAATTCGGCGACCTTATCCCAATCCTTTGTTGCCAAAACACAGACGTCCTCCAAGCCCTCACACGCAGCTTCACCACCGGCCGATTTCGGTTTCAGCATATTCGTATCTTCCTGTAAGAGGATAGCACGGCATCCCAGATTCTTAGCCAACTCCACATCCGTAGCACGGTCGCCTATCACAAAACTATTTGCCAAATCGTATTCAGGATTGTCGAGATATTTCGTCAGCATACCGGTACGCGGCTTGCGGGTTGGCGCATTGTCTTCGGGCATGCTACGGTCTATGCAAATATCATCGAAAGCAATTCCCTCACCTTCCAACGTCTTCATCATCAGGTTATGCGCCGGCCAAAAAGTTTCTTCCGGAAAAGATGCCGTACCCAACCCGTCCTGATTGGTAACCATAACGAACTCAAAATCCAGCCTGCTACGGACAAAACCAAGATTACGCATTACTTTCGGATAAAACTCCAGTTTCTCCAACGAATCCAATTGATAATCTACGGGCGGCTCTATAACCAACGTCCCGTCACGATCTATGAAAAGTACTTTCTTCATACCCTACTACTTTATACTTTATATTTCTCCAACGCCTCAACCAGCCTTTCATTCTCGTTTCTCGTACCTACCGTTACCCGCAGACAGTTTCCGCAAAGCGATACGGAATTACGGTTACGCACAATGATGCCTTCAGCCACCAGATAATTATAAATCTTCACCGCATCCGTCACACGGACCAGAAAAAAGTTTGCATCCGAAGGAAATATTTTCACCGTACAAGGCAGTTTCACAAATTCGTTTTCCAGATTCTCACGTTCTTCTTTCAATGTTTTTACCCAACGCTCTATTTCATAATAACGGTACAACATCTCCATCGCTTGTTTCTGAGTCAGTTGGTTTACATTATAAGGATACTTTATCTTGCTGAAAATCGAAATGATTTCCTGCGAAGCAAAAGCCATGCCCAAGCGTATGGCAGCACAGCCCCATGCTTTGGAGAAAGTTTGCAGTACAATCAGATTAGGATATTTGTCCAGTTCATCCAAAAAAGAAGGCGCCTCTGAAAAATCGTTATAAGCCTCATCCAATATCACCAGCCCGTCGAATTCGCGGATGATTTTCTCAATCTCACTCCGAAGCAAATCATTTCCTGTGGGATTATTGGGAGAACAAAGAAAAATCAGCTTCGTATGTTCATCCGCAGCCGCCAGCAACTTATCTGCCGAAAATTGAAAATCCTCGTCTAACAGTACCTTGCGGTACTCCACATCATTTATTTCGGCACATACCTGATACATGCCGTACGTAGGGTCTATAGCTACTACATTGTCTATACGCGGTTCGCAAAAAGCGCGAAATACAAGGTCTATTGCCTCATCACTGCCATTTCCCAGAAATATGCGTTCGGGGGAGATTTTCTTTACCTTCGACAGTTCTTTCTTTAGCTCCCGTTGCATCGGGTCCGGATAGCGGTTGTGCGGCATATTGTACGGATTTTCATTTGCATCGAGAAAAACGGATGCGGCAGCGCCATTATATTCATCGCGTGCCGAAGAGTAAGGTTTCAAACGCCGGATATTCGGTCGGGTAAGTTCTTCTAAGGTTCTCATGGACAGAAAGAGTTAATTTACGGATTATGAATTATCAATGATAAAGTATGATTTTTAATTTTCAACTCTCAATTTATCAAGTCTGACAGTTACCGCATTCTTATGCGCATCCAAATGCTCGCTGGCTGCCATTTCCTCTATAGCAGGGCCAATAATGCGTATTCCTTCCGGCTTAATTTCCTGGAAAGTAATCTTACGTATAAAGCTATCAAGACTGACACCGCTATAAGCTTTGGCATAGCCATTGGTGGGCAGCGTATGGTTAGTGCCCGAAGCATAATCTCCTGCACTTTCCGGAGTCAGAGAGCCCAAAAATACTGAACCGGCATTAACCACCCGCTCCGCAACGGACATATAATCCGCTGTTTCGATAATGAGATGCTCCGGTGCATAGGAATTGGTCAGTTCGATAGCTTCGTCCATATTGCGCACAACAATCAGTTTACTATTGGCAAGAGACTTTTCCGCAATCTCTTTACGGGGCAACAAAGCCAATTGACGCTCCACTTCTTCTTTCACAGCCTGCTGTAATGCCGGGGAAGTGGTAATCAGTATCGCCTGACTGTCTGCCCCATGCTCTGCCTGGCTCAGCAAGTCGGCAGCTACAAAAGACGGATTGGCTGTTTCATCCGCCAGTACCTCTACTTCCGAAGGACCGGCGGGCATATCAATAGCTACATCACGCAAGCTCACCAACTGTTTGGCAGCCGTTACGTATTGATTGCCCGGGCCAAATATCTTATATACTTTCGGCACGCTTTCCGTTCCATAAGCCATTGCTGCAATAGCTTGCACACCACCGGCTTTGAAAATACGGTTTATTCCCGCCACCTTAGCTGCAAACAAAACGGCGGGGTGTACTTTTCCATCTTTGCCCGGAGGCGTGCAAAGCACTATCTCCTTACATCCTGCAATCCTGGCTGGAACTGCCAGCATCAGCACGGTGGAAAAGAGCGGTGCTGTTCCACCGGGGATATACAACCCGACTTTCTCTATGGCAACTGCCTTCTGCCAACAAGTAACTCCCGGCTGAGTCTCTACCTGTTTACTTTCGAAGCGTTGTGCCGCATGAAACGTCTCTATATTCCGTTTGGCCAGACGAATGGCTTTTTTCAATTCCTCGCCTACCGATGCTTCCGCTTCCGCCTGCTCCGCTTCCGTCACAGCCAATGCGGTCAGAGCCACTTTATCAAATTTTTCTTCGTATTCCAATACGGCACGGTCGCCTTCCGTTTTTACACGGTCTATAATAGCCCGTACCGTATCAAAAAGGTTTTCCGTATTCATCACCGGACGTTTCAGCAATTCCGCCCACTGAGATTTATCAGGATTAGTAATTAAATTCATACCATCAACATTTAAAGTATCATTTTTTCAATCGGCAAAACCAGAATACCTTCCGCTCCCAATGCCTTCAATTTACCGATAATCTCCCAGAAACATTTTTCATCCAACACTGTATGTACGGAGCACCAGCCCTCTTGCGCCAACGGCATCACCGTAGGGCTCTTCATACCCGGAAGTACGGCAATAATTTCATCCAGTCTATCTTTCGGCGCGTTCATCAGCACGTATTTCTTGTCTTCCGCTGTCTTTACCGCATTCATACGGAACAACAATTCATCCAGAATCTCCTTCTTCTCCTCACTCATATTCTTGTTGCCAATCAACAGAGCCTCGGATTTCATCACTACTTCTACTTCTTTCAGGCGGTTGCTCACCAAAGTAGAGCCGGAACTTACAATATCAAAAATCGCATCAGCCAGGCCAATCCCCGGAGAGACCTCTACCGAACCGGTAATCACGTGTATTTCCGCTCTCACCCCCTGTTCTTTAAGGTATCGGGAAAGAATGCCGGGATACGAAGTGGCAATCTTCTTACCCTCAAACCACTGCGGACCCGTATATTCAATATCCTTAGGCAAGGCCAATGACAGACGGCATTTGCTGAATCCCAAACGCTTTACAATCTCAGCATCTTCCGCCTTTTCCATGAACTCATTTTCACCGACAATGCCCAAATCGGCAACTCCCGTAGCTACTGTTTGCGGAATATCATCATCGCGCAAAAACAATACTTCCAAAGGAAAATTGGAAGACTGTACCAGTAACGTGCGTTTCGTTGCGCTTAGTTTAATATCCGATTCTTCAAGGAACGACATTGTTTCGTCAAAAAGACGGCCTTTGGCCTGTACTGCAATTCTTAACATGATATTATTTATATTTATGGTTTGCAAATAAAAAAACGAGGTTTACCAATGTTCGGTAAGCCTCGTTCATTATATGTTCTTCGTTATGCACATATCCTCATACGCCCACCGGATTATTCCTCAGGATAATAATGGTGATGATGTGCAACGATATTCTTCATACTTTTTCTATTTCTAATGCGACAAATGTAAACGATTTGTTTTAAACAAGCAAGGATTTATCACGAAAAATTTGATTTTTCTTTCATTTTCATCAAACAAGGGGTAAAATTTCATCCGGTTCTACATCACAATGATGAAAACACATTTCCTTTTCCGCCTTTTCCTGCGGGAAAGTAAAATAGGTACATGTAGCCTCCGTACAGAGTTCGCCCATGTTGTTATACAATCTTGCTTCTATAACGGCAATATTACGTTTCTGCTCACGCAACGATGCCCGTAACACCAAGTGTGTATCATTGGTAGATATGGACTTACGAAAACGAGTCTCCATTTTAGAGGTCACTCCTCCGGTCTGCAACTTACGGAACACCACCCAACCGCAAATTTCATCCAGCAATACGGACTGGATACCCCCATGCAACGTATTCAACCACCCCTGATACTCCGGACGGGGTTTCCAGATACTTACTATCTCATCGCCGTCTTCATAGAATTCCATTCTTACACCTGCCTCATTATCGGGAGAACAGCCAAAACAATTATAACCTTCCATGTTTTTCCATGGGTTGATAATCTTCTTCATACGATATCTTTATTATATATTTCTTTCACAACTCTTCTGCCACATCATATCTTTCTGTATAGCCTTGTAAATCGTTATACATATACATTACCTTATTAAGGCAACTTGTGCACGAGCGGCAACTAAACCAGATAGTACAACTGTTATTAACAGATATATCCTATGAAAATCCATAATACCTTTACATCTGTTTTTCATTCACAATACTTTTCACAAAGATACGAAATCTTTAAAATGGAATATTAGTAAGAATACAAAAAACAGTGTAAAATCGGAATAAGCGGTTAAGTTTTTCCGATTTCACACTGTTACCAATATTACAGAATATATTACTCTTTACTTCTTGCATTCCATACTAACAACGCCAACAGAACAGACAACAATGCCGCACCTATCCAAAACCAATTGATATACGTAAAATCATAAACTTCTACACCATCAACGAGGCGTTTATTACCCTCAATTAATACACCGCTCATCACATCCTGCAAACCTGCTCCGATATAACTGGCAATACCTACCACTCCCAAAGCTGCACCCGAAGCATTGCGAGGAGCAATATCCACAGCCATTAATCCACCCAGAAAGCAAATTAGCACACCGATACCCAGGCCAAAGAGAATCATCGCTAAAGCATCCATCCAAAAATGTACACCCGGAACAAGCAGGAAAAGACATAGAGCAAACACATTCATCAAACCGAAAATCAAGGCAGGAATATTGCGACGACCGCCAAAAAACCTATCTGAGATAACGCCAGAAAACATTGTTCCTACAATGCCGAATACCGAACTTATAGAAATAATGAAACTGGCATCCAACGTAGAATAGCCCTTCTCAGCCTGCAGATAGAAAACACCCCAGCTATTTACCGCATAGCGGCTGATGTACATGAAAGCACTACTAAGTGCAAGTATCCAAATAGCCGGGTTTCTCAATACCGCTTTTTGAGCACGATTGAACTCCTCCGTCTCTAAAGCATCCATCTCCTTTTTCTTTTCAGGAGCATTGACAGCAGGAAGTCCCTTGCTCTGAGGAGTATCATGGAAAAAACGCCAGACTACCAAAGCGCCAATCAGACCGACAAGGCCAGCACCCAGAAAACCGTAACGCCATCCCAGTGCACTTACAATAGAGGCTACGATAATGAAAGTCATTGCCTCACCGATGTTGTGACTCGCACTCCAAAAGCCGTAAAAAGAACCACGTTTCTTGTCCGTGAACCAACGGGACAAGCCGACCACACAAGAAGCAGCACCCATAGACTGAAACCATCCGCTGATACCCCAAAGAACGGCAAACAGAATAAAAGAATGTACAAATCCCAAACAGAGGTTCACCAAAGCAGTCACCAGCAAACCGGTCGACATAAAACGATTGATATTGCTACGGTCAGCAAGAAAACCGTTCATAAACTTACCTACAGCATAGGTAAAGAACAGCACAGCACCGATAATGCCCAATTCTGTTTCCGAGAAAACGCCCTCATCTACAATCGGTTTCTTTACGACATTCAGGCTCAAACGACAAACATAATACATGCCATAACCAAGTGTAGCAGCAAGAAAAGTAGACCACTGAAAACGTTTCAAACGCTGTTTCTGTTCGGACAAAGATTCTTCATTACAGGGTTTCGGTTGTGAAACCCTGTAAAAGTTTATTATATTCTTCAACATACTTTTAAGTAACCCTTACATCTCAATCATGCAGTTTTCTTTTCCGTAAATAGTCCAGCAAGTAAGCAGGCCTGTCAGTTTGAATGATACGGCATCCTAATGTATCAATTAAGTAGCCATAACCTGAATCCGGATTCTGCAAAGACATATCATCATCATGCCCGCCAGCCATTGTATCCCATAAAGTATTATACCAAATTAGAGAACGTCCATTCAGGGTAGTTGCAAGTTTTTTAGGAAGCAAGTTTGTATCTTTTACAAATAGTAACTCAAAAGCAACTGGAGACATATCTTTAATAAAAGCCTCTATGTGTTTCTCGGCTCCAGAAGCATCAAGGTCAACAATTGGCATATAAATTACATCTTCCAAATAATCACCAAATTGTTTCTTCACTTCGGCAACCGGTCTTCTCCCTTTCATTATAATTTGTTTGGTAGTTCCGGTTTTCTTCATAAGCTCATAAATCTGATCAAAGTAAAGGTCTGCCTGATCCAAATTTATCATGATTTTTCCTTTAGCATGCAACAATGCCTCTTCCAAAGTCGGCACTTTGTGAATAGTACGGATATTACAACCATTTCTCAAATTCAACTTACGAATATCACTCAATGTGTTTTCAGAAACCAATCCTTTTCCGGTAGTAGTACGATCCAATGTGCGGTCGTGCATAAGAATCAGTTCGCCGTCTTTCGTTTTCTTAACATCCAACTCAACAATGTCTACTCCCATTTTAATAGCGTTATCTATTGCTTCCAACGAATTTTCAGGAAAATTACGCCAATCTCCACGATGAGCCACTACAATTACAGAAGTCGAATCGCGACTCATCAGCTTTTCACGAATCTGCGCAACATGATCTTGTGCTGAAAGTTGCAATGCAACAAAGACAGCATACAATAATATATATATTTTTTTCATTTCTATTATTTTTAAAAGCCTGGAGAGTTATCTCTCCAGGATAGTTTATTAATTACTCAACCGTATACCCTTCATTCTGCCAGCCGCCCTTATCACTGACATTCTCTATTTCTGTCTGAGGAATCGGATATAACTGACGATAAGCAGCTATTCCCGGAAATACAGTAGTCATTTGTCCGGTACGTACGATATCAAACCAACGGTCACATTCCAAAGCCAATTCCAAACGCCGTTCTTTATATACAGCCTGACGAAAAATTTCTTTTGTAGATAGCTCTTCTAATGTCTTTCCCATGAGATTAGCATTAATACGAACTGCATTTAAAGCATCCAAAGCTTCCTGTGTAGGAATGGCAGAAAGTTCATTGGCAGCTTCTGCGTACATCAACATCACTTCGGCACAACGCATAACAGGGAAATCCGCACTTGTTTCATTATTTGTTGCGGGAGCATCGAATTTACCCGGCCGCTGACCGCTTCCCGTTGGAGCTACTAACGCTTTCCGATTATCGTCATTATTTTCAAATTCAGCCTGTTCCAAAGATATTATATTACCGTTATCATTATTTCTATATCGATTATTCTGATGAACGGATTCTCCTACACCACCTTTCAGATACTGGACTGCAAAAATTATATCTTTACTAGTCTTTAAATTATTAGGAAAAGTTTGAGGCATAGGTACCAAAGATAAATTCCGCTTAGCATTGATATCAGCAACTACAGAAGTCAATTCATTAATCACTTCTTGATAGTTTTTCATGTATAAATATACTTTTGCCAACAAAGCACGTGCTGCATAAGATGTAGCACGCCCTCGCTCTGATTCATCCCACACTTCCGGCAAACCTTTAGCTACAATCAAGTCTTTGATAATCAAGTCATAAACCTCACTAACAGGAGAACGCTTGTTGTTACGTGCTTCAGCTACAGTCTGCGTTTTTGTAATAATAGGAACCTCTCCCCATAAACGCACTAGATTAAAGTAACACAATGCACGTACAAAAGAAGCCTGTCCTGCTATTTGCGTTCGTTGTTCTTCAGTCATTTGTACTTTCTCCATATTTTGGAGTACAAGATTACAACGATAAATAGTCTTATATAAAGAAAGCCATGCACCCGACAAATTGGAATTAGCCGGAGTTTCGGTAAATACCTCTATTTGATAGGTAATACCACCACTGGCACCAGAATTGTCATTCTTAACATTATCCCCCCGAACTTCCATTAAAGTCATGAACTTAGAACCATATTGATCACTCGATTGCAACTCATCATAAATACCAATAATAGCCCCTTCTAATCCCTTGACATCCGTATAAAAAGTTTCCTCTGTAGGAAAATCAACAGGTTTCAAATCTATAAAATCATTACAACCAGAAAGAGCAATCGCTGTAAAAATAGATATTATTATTTTTTTCATATTATAGTATTTTTAAGATTAAAACGTAAGGTTAACACCTATAGAGGTGGTTCTTGCCAACGGATAAACCCCATAATCCTCACCATTGGTAGTCACTGCACTACGATTGGAAACTTCTGGATTATAACCTTCATAGTGAGTGAATGTAAATGGATTTTGGAGTGAGCAATAGATACGAGCAGATTTTAAATAAACCTTCTTTATCCAATTTTCAGGTAATGTATATCCTAATGAAATATTCTTGATACGTAAATACGAACCATCCTCTACATGCCAAGTAGATGTAGTACCATTCTGTCCTTTGCTAACACGATTGGCACGCACGTTCATTCCACTTCCCGGCTCATCTTCCGACTTCCAACGGTTTAAAGCACCCTTATAATTATTCATATTCCCTTCATGATTATAAAAATAGCGCCGAGAAAGATTCAAGATTTCATTTCCTTGAACACCCTGAAATACGATGCCAAAGTCAATACCTTTCCAAGCTAACGTTGCACCAAAGCCGTAAGTAAAGTCCGGCATATAATTACCTACAATAGCACGGTCTGTATCTGAGATATCAAGCACTTTATCACCATTCACATCTTTAAACTTGAAATCTCCGGGTTTCGTGTCTGCTAAGCCGTAGTTTGTTGGAGAATCCATATAGTGCAAGGTTGCATCCACTTCTTCCTGATTCTTGAAAACTCCCTCTACTACAGGTAAATAATAACTTCCAATAGGCTCACCTACACGGGTTATAAAATAAGCATTACTCACTGAACCGGAAGAAATTATATCTGCATTACCAGGCCCGAGTTCCTTTACTTCATTGATGTTTTTCGAAATATTAAAATATACACTCCAATTAAAATCACCCATCTTCTGGTTGGTAGCAATATTAAATTCCACACCTTTGTTATTGACTTTACCAATATTTTCCAGACGAGTTTTATACCCTGTTGTCATCGGAACCGGAACATCCAATAATAAATCATAAGTATTACTATTGTATAAGTCCAAACCCAAAGTCAGACGGTTTTTAAATAATGATGCATCAAAACCAATATTAACTTGAGCTGTCTTCTCCCAATGTAGTTCAGGATTAGGCATACTCTTGGGGGCAGCTCCCTTAACAACATCTGCACTATTCCCACCTAATACATAGCTGTAATAAGCAACTTCTCCCTGAGCCCCATAATTGGGAATACGGAAATTACCCGTCAAACCATAACTGGCACGAAGTTTCAAATCATCAATAAAGGTCAATGATTTCATAAAAGGCTCTTCCGTTAAACGCCATCCCGCCGATACCGAAGGGAACCACCCCCAACGATTATCCTTACCAAAACGAGAGGCACCATCTGCACGAAGTGCTCCAGTAACCATATATTTACCTTTATAATTATATTGGACTCTAGCAAGTCCTGAAAGCAAAGCCCACTCAGAAGCATGAGAGTCTCCGCGCGTTACAGTACCGGCATTCAGAGTAGGCACATTATTTGTTATAAATCCATTAGCAAAAGCGTATGTACTCTCATCGCGCTGATATTGCATAGTCCACCCTGCCAACGCAGAAATAGAATGCCCTTTAATATCCTTATTATAGGTTACAGTTTGCTCAAACAACCAATTATACATCTTAGCCGTTTTGGCTGTTGCTTCAGGCTCAGATTCCGGATTACCTTCCGTATTGGCAACAGGAATAGTAGATGGACGAAATGTATCTTGTGAGCTGTTGTAAATATCTATACCAAAATTTGCACGATATTTTAATTCGGGCATAAAAGCTACTTCTCCATAAACATTACCAAATATACGGGAAGCTTTTGTTTCATCCTTTTGCAACAAAGCCAATGCTACCGGATTCCACACTTGAGTTTGGCTATTTCCTTTTTTAACAGAACCATCCTCTAGTGTCGTCTGGGTATTCGGACTCCAAGCATTCTGTGCAAAACAAAAAGAACCATCAGCATTGTAAACAGGAAATATAGGAGCACTATGCAAAGCTGAAGCAATAATGCCACCACCATCCTTATTATAAGCACCATCAGAGTTCACTGCATTCTCTATCGTTACAGACGGATTTAAAGAGAGCCCAAACTTAAAAATACCTTCAGTAACATCCAGATTAAAACGAGAACTATATCTCGTAAAATCACTGTTAATAATTACACCGTCTTGTGACAAGTAATCTACAGAAGCATAATATTTTATCTTCTGACTTCCACCAGATACCGAAACAGAATGATTCTGCATACCTGCCGTACGAAAAATCTCGTCTTGCCAATCTGTATCAACCAATCCCTTTTCACCCCTTAGATAAGGTAAGATTTCAACCGGAACAATCGTATTATAATCATTACCGGTATTTTGTAAACGTATGGCATTACTATCAGTAATACTAAAGGCCAAAGGCTGTTTATTTTGAGCGATACGCTTACGGTTTACCGCTTCCATTTTATCTACATAGGTATTATTTCGAGCGTCGTTTACCAAATCGGCATATTCGTAAGCGTTCAGCATATCTATTTTTTTAGATACAGTCTGCCAACCATAATATCCATTATAAGAAACCGTAGCTCGTCCTTCCTGTCCTTTCTTGGTAGTAATCAGCACTACGCCATTAGAGCCTCGCGACCCATAAATAGCAGAAGAGGAAGCATCTTTCAGAACCTCAATAGACTCCACATCATTCATGTTGAAAGTATTCAGTTGCTCTTTGGCAAGAGGTACTCCATCTACTACATACAACGGTGATGTTCCAGCAGTAATAGTACCTGTACCGCGCACCTTAATTTGTAAAGAAGAACCCGGTGCACCTGTAGATTGTGAAACTTGTACACCCGGCATTTTGCCAACCATTGCTTCAGCCATAGAAGTTACAGGCTGTCCTTTCAAATCACTGGCACGTATACTGGCAATAGCAGTTGTCACATCGCGCTTCTTCTGTACACCATATCCTACTACTACAACTTCATCCAGCAATTCATTATCCTCTTTCATCATTATTTTATCAAGTCCTTTGCCATTGGCTTTCAACTCTACTGTCTGATAACCGATATATGAAAAGGCAAGTAATGCATTTTCCGGCACGTCTATCAAATTATAATTTCCATCCATATCAGTAATTACACCATTAGTAGTGCCTTTTACCAATACACTGGCACCAATGATAGGTTCACCATCTTGATCGACAACTCTTCCCTTGAGATTTCTCAGTTTTATACCTTTCGAAGTGCTTTGTCCGGTTTTCTGTTTACCAACAGATATTGTATGATTATCCCTATTGAAATACAATTTTGTCTGTAAAGTAATACGCTCCAAAACATCCTGTAGAGAGGCATTTGATACTTTGAGGGTAATGCGGGGAGCTGAATTAACAATTTCTTGATCATAGAAAAACTTCAGTCCTGTTTGTATACTCAATTGATTAAAGACATTTTCTGCCGTTTCGTTCTGAACATTTAATGTTATGCCCTTCACTTCTTGCGCCTGTATATAATAACTTGTAAATGAAAAGCATATGAAAAGTAAAAAAGCTAAAAATGAATGTACATTTTCAGATTTCCTTTTTGTATTAGGAAGATTATTCATAAATTTGTGCGTTTTAGTAATTGTAATAAATTATTTAAAACAAAGGTTTGTAATACACGAGACGCTATTCACACGGGTCGAAACGAATGAATATCTGTCCGGATTACTAGTATAGGGGCTGCTCTGAGAGATAGCTCCTATTTTTTGGCAGATTAAGATGGTGGTTTCATATCCGATATAGACTAATGTTTAACAATACAAATATAATACACTGTAGTTCTCAAAGACAGGGGTGTATTTTATATTTTTTCACTATTTATAGAGCTGAATCATATTCCCCATTCTCTTGTAATGAATACCGCTTGTATACTCCACAGCCTGTAATACAGCGTCCAAACTCTTATTATCATGTTCACCAGAAATGAGATTGTCAAAATTCTGTCCCTCAGCAAAAGTAATGCGACAATTATACATACGCTCCAATTCTTTAGCCACATCATGTATCGGAGTACTATTGAAACGTAAATTACCTTTTCGCCAAACCGCCATAGTGCGTTCTTCGCGCCTCTTATTATATTCTCCTGAAACAGTATTGATAAGCACCTGCTCTTTAGCACGTAGACGCATCATCGCTTCCGGCAAATCAACCTGGACTTTACCACTTTCCACATCTACTGATACTACCTCGTCCGAAGAATAAGATTTGATATTAAAACAAGTACCCAAGACACGCACATCGAAGTGGCGGGTATCCACTATGAAAGGCTGCTTCTCATTATGATATACGCGAAAATACCCTTCACCTTCCAGTTCTATTCTACGTTCCTTACCGGTAAAACGATCTGGATAGTGAACACGCGAACAAGAGTTTAATATCAATGTCGTACCATCGGGAAGCTGTACTTCCTTGCGTTCGCCAAAAGAAGTAGAAGCCTCTAAATAAGATACCTGTGTTCTATCTATATAGCGAATGTAACTAATACTGCCAAATACAAGACAAACCATCGCAGCCACACTTGACACAGCCAATGCAGCCCGACGAATCCACATACGTTTCTTATGCTCTATACGCTTTAATAACAGTCGCGCCTCTTTTTTATATTGTTCGCGTTCAAGGTCTGTCTGCGGTGATTGCAGGGAAGTTTCTTCCCATACTTCAGCAGCCAGATCCTGAAGCATATCTGTATCATACTCCGAAGTCTGTAACTCATCCAACAACTTACGGGCATCATCCATTGTATACAGATCGTCCAAATAACGACGCAGCAGTGATTTATTATTTTCACTATTTTTCATAAAATATAATTCTAAATGAAGCAAGATTATTAAAAATAACCCTTTGACATTAAGATATACACATAAGAAAAGAATGACTGGGGTGTGATTAATATTTTTTAATATACACTGTTAACCAAAAGCCTTTATTAATAATAAAATCATGATTATCAATAACTGAAAACACAGAAAAGTACAAAATAAAGTCAGTGATTCTACATAAATAAGCAAGTTCAAATCAATATTTTTTGTCGAATAAATACCTGAATTTATCATTTTATAAATTCAAACAAATAAGAATCAAAATCAAATCAGAACCTACTATCGAATTCTTTTCCAAATAAGCACGCAGTGTTTTCAATGATATGGAAATGGATTCTTGTACCGTATTAACAGAAATACCTAATACTTCAGCTATTTCACGATGAGACATTTGTTGCTCCCGACTCATCTCGAATATTTCACGTTGGCGAGGGGTCAACTGTTGCAATGCACAGGAAATAAATTGCCGCAAGTCGTTTGCTATAATTTCATCTCTTGTTTCGTTGGTATAATTCACAGCTTGTGAAAGTATCTGTTCCCTTAATTTATCTTGATAAGACAAATCGCGTAGCTGATTCAGTATACGGTTTCGCACGATTGTATACAGATAAGCGGAAAATGAAGCATCCGGATTGATGAAACGGCGTCCCTGCCACACTATTGTAAAAGCATCCTGAAAAATATCTTCCGCATATTCACGCGATTTCAAAAAGCGCATAGCAAAGTATATCAAACGATTCTTATAGGCAGCATAAAGCTCACAAAAAGCATCTTCTTCTCCTTCAATCAAACGAAGTACCAAAGAACGTTCATCACTAGGAATTTTGGTTGCGTACATACTGTATTTTTAGATTTTGCGACAAAGGTATCGTTATGATGTTACAAACCTATGTAAAATTCAGGAAATAAAAAAGGAAAAGGACGTATTCTACTCTTTATTAAACGGAAATTCACTATCTTCGTATCAATAAAGCAATAATAGAATGCTAAGAGGAATCTGCTTTTGCATATGTATGTCGGTGATGCTTTCTTTGTTTGCCCAAAATGAAGAAAGCAATTTTATTGCACCTGACCGTACTGTCCATAAACGTTCGGAAATTATCAAAAGAGCAATAAAAAAATTCCTCGATTTCAGCGATTTCGACACAGCATATATCAGCCCCAATCGATATAACTACGCCTTAATGCTCGATCATTTCACTAATTACGAATACTATTCCGTAGGAAGCGGTACCCCCGAACCGCAACGTTTGCGTTTCTCACCAAAACCACATAATAAAATAGGCGTTTACTTTGGCTGGCGCTGGCTTTTTCTAGGATGGGCTGTCGATGCAGACGGACTTTACGGAAAGAAAAACGGAAAAAAAAGAGGCAGAGAGTTCGACCTCAGTCTTTACAGTTCTAAACTAGGTGTGGATATTTTTTATAAACGTACCGGAAACTCTTACAAAATACACAAAATAACAGGGTTCTCCGACCGTATTCCAACCGATTATTCTGAAGATTTCAACGGGCTGAAAGTAAAGATGAAAGGGTTGAATCTATATTATATATTCAATAACAGACGCTTTTCTTATCCTGCCGCTTTCAGCCAGTCCACCAACCAGCGGCGCAGTGCCGGCTCTTTTATTACCGGATTTTCCGTATCTGCGCATAATCTGGATTTTGATTACACCCAATTGCCCCCTATCATTCAGGAAACGATGAATCCGGGCATGAAAGTAAATCATATAAAATACACCAATATCAGCCTTAACTTCGGCTATGCCTATAACTGGGTATTTGCACGCAACTGCCTTGCCTGCTTGTCACTTAATCCGGCAGTAGCCTACAAAACCTCACGCATCAGAAAAGCGGAAGAAGAAACAGACGAATGGTACAAAAACTTCAATATCGACTTCATCCTGCGTGTAGGTATCGTGTACAACAACAGCAAATATTTTGCAGGTACTTCATTCGTAGGCAGAACATACGATTATTACCGGAACAATTTCTCATTGAACAACGGCTTCGGGACACTGCAAGTGTATGCAGGCTTTAACTTCTGCTTGAAAAAGGAACACCGCAAGAAAAAACAATGACAGCCCGTTCTTATCAGAAAGAATAAGTACAAGCCACTCCTACTATATTTTTTCGCGCCTTACTCTCCCACTGACGGCAATAAAAGACGTCCGCTTCCCAACAATCAGAAAACAACGGAAGCACCACTCCGCCACGATAACGCATACGCTGTACATCAAACCGTTCTCCACGGTTCAATCCGTTATACATTTCAACAGAAGCATAAGGCTCTATCTTGCATTTCGGAATATCATACGCCAATTTAACACGCGAACGCCAACGAAACTCATCGCCACTGCTGTCGAAAGTATGTTGAAAACGCTCACGAAGTGAAACCTTCAGTCTTTGTACACGCGTGGAAAGCGTTCCGTCAAAATGATAACGGTGACGGAATTTCCAACCGGCTTCTCCACGATTGCGGTAATGGATTTCGTAACCGGCCGCTACTTTCAGAAAAGGAAGCACAGAATAGGCTCCACCCACATCCAATCCCCAGCGGTCTGTCTTACCCAAATCATCCTTTGTACGCCATTCCAATTTTCCGGACAAGGTAAATGCCGGCTTTACTTTATATTTAAAACCGGCACTTGCCCATGTAGTAAAGTCTTTCTCCTGTGCATGCAGAAAAGCAGGTACAATACATAATACCACTACTACCAAACCATAGATTTTCCACGTATAAGAATCCTTTTTTATCATAACTGTTCCTGAATATATCATTTAACATTGATTTCACGTGTGCAAAGCTAAAGATTAATTCTGTAACAAAACTGTAATATCAGATTTCTTTACACAAAACCGATTGTTACGGCAAAAAATCCAAGTTGTTTTTTCAGGATAGCGGAATTATGGCTAAAAAACGACTTGCCCGTGCGAAATTTCTTTCAAATGCTTCTCTATCTTTTCAAAGAAGGACGCCAGATGCGACCCATCTACAAAAGCATGATTCACATATATGGAAAGCGGAAAGACCAGACGCTCTCCGCGGGACACCACTTTACCGGTAGTCATCAACGGATGGCTGCAGCCGTTACCGGCTTCGGCAACGGTATAAGTAGTTGAAGTGAAATACATCTTGGGCACCGCACTCAAATGCACCACATCGTAATCACCTTGTTGCATCAATACCCTTTCAGCGTTATAAGGGTCTCCGTCCTCAGGGATGTTTGTAATCAGTGCATAGGCCTCGGCATAAAAATGTTTGAAGTCTTCATGATAAGGAATACGAACCGTATAAAAAGTCTTTCCCGGAACAGCTATCGGAGAAATAATGTCCACCCGATCATGAAAAACGACCTGTCCGTTCTTGTCTGTACGGTAACGGAGTTCGTCCACCTCGTTGGCTGAACGGAGAACCGCATACAGGTAATAAAGAAAAAAAGAGTGTCCGGACTGTTTTGCAGCAGCACTGGCCTCCGTACAGTCTATCTCGGTAGTCACCGAATACCATGAATTTAAAAACGTTCGGAAAAAGCCGTAATTGTCACGACGTTCCCAAGTGTCAATGTCGATAATGTGTTTCATAAATAAAAAACGGATTATGAAAAAAGGACGCTTATACAGCATCCTTTTTCCAATTTAATTTATCATTTCTCTTTTTTGTAGTTCTCCAATCCGGTCTGCAAGAACTCAATGTACTTCGGAATACTCTCATCATACGAATATGACTTATTGAGCGGTTTGCCTTCATTGTCAATCAACACATAGAAAGGCTGCGCATTTGCACCGAACTTTACACGCTGCAAATAACTCCACTTATCGCCCACCGTACGCAAAGTACGTTCCGTACCATTCTCCATAATCTTCACCGGTGAAGAAAGCGGAGTTTTGTTATCTACATAAAGTGTAATGAGTACATAGTCATTATTAATAATATCGCTAACTTTAGGGTCGGTCCATACGGCAAGTTCCATCTTACGGCAGTTCACACAACCGTAACCGGTAAAGTCAAGCATCACCGGCTTGCCATGCTGGCGGGCATACTCCATACCGAGGTCGTAATCATCGAACTTGGCATGCACCTCATTATTGTAAAGATTGAAATCCTGAGTCTGCATGGGCGGCGCAAAAGCGCTGACAGCTTTCAACGGCGCTCCCCACAAACCGGGAAGCATATATACGGCAAACGCCAATGAGGCCAATGCCATGAAGAAACGGGGTACACTGACTTTTGTGTCATCATCATCGTGCGGGAACTTGACTTTGCCCAACAGATAGAATCCAAGCAGGGCAAACAGCACAATCCATAAAGCCAGGAATGTCTCACGGTCGAGTATGCGCCAACCGTAAGCCAAGTCAGCAACGGAAAGGAATTTCAACGCAAACGCCAATTCCAGGAATCCAAGCGTTACCTTGATTACATTCATCCAACCGCCTGATTTGGGCATTGACTTCAGCCAGGACGGGAACAATGCAAACAAAGTGAACGGCAGTGCCAAGGCAATGGCAAAGCCCAACATGCCAATAGCCGGAGCTATCATGTTACCGGTAGTGGACACTTGTACCAACAAGAAACCGATAATAGGACCTGTACATGAGAATGACACCAATGACAATGTAAATGCCATTAAGAATATGCTCAGCAAACCGCCTGTTTTTTCTGCTTTTGAATCCACGGCATTACTCCATTTGGAAGGAAGCGTAATTTCAAAAGCCCCAAAGAAAGAAGCTGCGAAAACGACCAGCATCAAAAAGAAGAAGATGTTAAAAACAGCATTCGTCGACAATGAGTTCAAAGCATTGGCGCCAAATATCCCGGTAACCAACAGCCCTAAACCAACATATATCACTACAATAGACGCACCGTATGTCCAGGCATCGCGGATACCTTTCTTCTTATCTTTACTGCGTTTCAGGAAGAAGCTGACAGTCATAGGGATAATTGGCCATACGCAAGGCGTAAACAAAGCCAGCAGTCCACCTACAAATCCTGTGATAAAAATATAAATCCAAGACATATCTTCCTGTGAAACGGTTTCGCCTAATGCTTGCAGTTCATCGATAACCGGCTTCCAAAGATCGGTGGTTCCATCACCGGCAACATTTATTCCGGTATTGCTTTCCGCACCGCCAATAACGGCCATAGCTGCGGTTTGAGCGGTATCAGAAGATTTTTCCAATTCTACATTTCCGGCATCCGCAGCCTTATCGGCTGCCGGTCCATTAACGGTTGTACCTTCCGCCTTGCCCGAAAACTTAAACGGCACTTGTGTAGGCGGTAAACAATTCTCATCATTACATGCGCCATATTCCAAAAAACCTTCTACCTTATATTCGCCACCGGTCAGTTTCAACTTCTGTACGAACTGAGCGGTATTTTCAAAATAGCGCACTTTCATTTCAAACAACTTATCGAATGCGGCCACCTCTTTCCCTACCGGTTTTAATTTTCCGACAAGTTCCGCACCTGAAATAAACTCGACATTGAATGTGGCCGATATAGGTCCGCCATCGCCCAAATCGGTCGAGTACACATGCCAGCCCTTATCAATAGTTCCGGTAAAGACAACTTCCGCTTCACCAGCCTGCAAAGTCTTTAATTCCGACTTAAACTTAACCGGCTCTTGTATCTGTGCTTGTACCACTACGGCAAACAGCAACAGAAGTATGGAGAATATACTTTTCTTCATGTTATTATCCCATATTTTATTTATACTTCATAGTCTACACAAGCACGGCTTTCCTTAACCTCGGCTATAAGCTTACCGGCAGCTACATGATCGGGATGTGCAGCATAGAATTTCACATCGTCCAAAGTATCGAACTCACTGTAAAGAGCTATACTCCAAGTCTCAGCCGGATTAATGTTCAATCCCACTTCAATCTTACGTATAACTGGTATTTTAGCAGGTAGCGCTTCAATAGCTTTCTTAAAATCATTCATCGCCGCTAACTTTTCGTCAGCAGAAGCTTCGTCTTTCAGCTTAAATAATACAATATGCTTTACCATAACTTTGTTATTTAAATGATTTAATCTATATTTGTCAATCGAAACAATAACATTTTTAAGACACAAAAATACTCGTTTTTTTCAAATATATACTTAAACGGATGTTAATAATAGGAATTGCAGGCGGAACCGGGTCGGGAAAGACCACCGTCGTACGTAAAATTGTTGAAAGCCTGCCGGCTGGTGAAGTAGTTTTATTACCTCAGGACTCTTATTACAAAGACAGCAGCCATGTGCCAGTAGAAGAACGGCAGAATATTAATTTCGACCACCCGGATGCTTTCGACTGGGGACTTTTGTCCAAACACGTATCCATGCTTCGCGAAGGCAAAAGCATCGAACAACCTACCTATTCCTACCTGACCTGCACGCGACAGCCCGAAACAATCCACATCGAGCCTCGGGAAGTCATTATCATTGAAGGCATCCTTGCCCTATGTGACAAGAAGCTGCGCAACATGATGGACCTCAGAATCTTTGTTGACGCAGACCCGGACGAACGCCTTATCCGCGTCATCCAGCGCGATGTCGTAGAGCGTGGCCGCACGGCCGAGGCTGTAATGGAACGCTACACGCGTATTCTGAAACCTATGCATCTGCAATTTATAGAGCCTTGCAAGCGATATGCCGATCTTATCGTACCGGAAGGCGGAAACAATCAGGTAGCAATCGATATTCTCACAATGTATATCAAAAAACATTTATAAATAATTCGAACAGTACATATGGCCGAGCGTACTTCCCCAACCGGGCGCAATTTGCCAGCTTTCCACTGTCAATTACTGATTGCATTAGTCTTGCTTTGCAGTGTTATGGGGTGTCGCGGCAATCATAATGCAGCAGCCGAACAAGAAGAAGCTGTTGATTTACAACAGATAAAAGATAACGGAGAACTGGTAGTGCTGACTTTATACAGTTCTACATCCTATTTTATTTACCGCGGCCAGGACATGGGATTTCAATATGAATTGGGTGAACAGTTTGCCAAAAGCCTCGGCGTCAAGTTAAAAATAAAAGTTGCCAAAAACATACACGACCTGATTGAAAGACTTCTTGCAGGCGAAGGCGATCTCATTGCCTACAACCTGCCCATCACCAAAGAATGGAAAGACAGTCTGACATACTGCGGTGAGGAGGTGATTACCCATCAGGTCATCGTACAACGTACAGGCGGCCGCGTCAAACCGTTGAAAGATGTAACGGAACTTATCGGAAAGGATGTGTACGTAAAACCCGGAAAGTATTATGAACGGCTTGTCAACCTGGACAAGGAGCTGGGTGGCGGCATCCATATCCATAAGGTCAGCAATGACAGCATCACGATTGAAGACCTTATTATGCAAGTTTCACAAGGCAAAATACCGTATACCGTAGCGGACAATGATGTAGCCCGCCTCAATACCACCTACTACCCGAACCTCAACATCGGGCTTTCTATCAGTTTCGACCAACGGGCTTCGTGGGCTGTACGTAAAGATTGTCCGCAGCTTGCAGAAGCTGCCAATAAATGGCATGAGAAAAACATGACTTCTCCGGCTTATACCGCGAGTATGAAGCGGTATTTTGAAATTGGCAAAGCTATCCCACACTCTCCTATTCTATCTCTGCGAGAAGGGAAAATATCACACTTCGACCATCTATTCAAGAAATATGCACCAGACATTAATTGGGACTGGCGTTTATTGGCATCTTTAGCTTATACTGAATCCAACTTTGATACTACCGCCGTTTCATGGGCAGGTGCAAAAGGACTGATGCAACTGATGCCTGCCACAGCTCGTGCCATGGGAGTTCCTCCGGGAAAAGAACAAAACCCCGAAGAAAGCATTAAAGCTGCCACGAAATATATTGCCGCCACAGCCAAAAGCTTCTCGAAAATTCCCCAAGAAGAACGGATTAATTTTATTCTGGCATCATATAACTCCGGTATAGGACATGTATTCGATGCTATGGCATTGGCTGAAAAATACGGCAAAAACAAATATGTGTGGCGGGATAACGTGGAAAACTTCATCCTCTTGAAGAGCAATGAAGAGTACTTTACCGATCCGGTTTGCAAGAACGGGTATTTCCGTGGGATAGAAACTTATAACTTCGTGAGGGATATAACGGCAAGGTTTGAACAGTATAAGAAAAAGATAAAAAGCTGATTCACGGGATAGGACATAAAAATTACAGCGTTTTCAGACATAAGGACAAGAGAATAGAGTATGTTGCAATGTATACTTTTTGCTGCATATTTTTCTGTTCTCTTGTTCTTATATCTGCAATACGACAGTGAAAACCTCAAAACAAATTCAGCCGATTAGCCTTTGCCTCTTCAAGAGATACCGTTTCAACTTGTTTCTCCTGATTTTTCTCGCGCAACTGCTGATACTTGTTAGAAAGCTTCTTCACGAACTCTTCCTTTTGGTTAGGATTCATCAAACGGGCTGCCACCGTTGCATTCTGCGAGGCGTCTTTCAGGTGAATAACCGGAGCATGATAAACCGGAGCAATCTTTAATGCCGTGTGCAAAGGAGAAGTGGTAGCGCCACCTATCAACAGTGGTACATCGAGTCCCGCCTTTTCCAATTCAATGGCAACATGTACCATTTCATCCAGCGAAGGAGTGATAAGGCCACTCAACCCAATCATGTTTACCTTTTCCTCTATGGCCCGCTGCACAATCGTTTCAGCGGGAACCATTACTCCCAAGTCAATTATCTCATATCCGTTGCAAGCCATTACTACGGAAACAATATTTTTCCCAATGTCGTGCACATCACCTTTCACCGTAGCAAGCAACACCTTGCCGGCAGAGGCAGCCCCTTCCTGCTTTTCTGATTCAATGACAGGCTGAAGAACAGCCACCGCTTTCTTCATAGTACGTGCCGTTTTCACCACTTGCGGAAGGAACATCTTACCCGCACCGAACAAATCGCCAACATGGTTCATTCCGGCCATCAGCGGACCTTCAATGATATCTACAGCTTTGGGATAAACTTTCAAAGCTTCAGCGAGGTCTTCTTCCAGATAATCTCCGATGCCTTTTGTCAAAGCATACTTCAAACGTTCCTCTACGGTATCTTCACGCCAGGCAAGCTGAGAACTGAGGCTTGAAAGCTGGGAGTTACCGTTAGAGAGAGAATTCTTGGCCGCTTCCGCCTCGGCTTTCAACCGTTCGGCAGTCTCAATCAACCGCTCGGCAGCATCCGAACGACGATTGAGAACAACATCTTCGATACGTTCCAGAATATCGGCGGGTATATCGGTGTAAAGTACGGAAGTGGCAGGGTTTACGATACCCATATCCATCCCCTCGCGAATGGCATGATAAAGAAAGACCGCATGCATTGCTTCACGAATATAATTATTACCCCGAAAGGAAAATGAAAGATTACTGACTCCACCGCTGACATGAGCGCCGGGCAGGTTCTTCCGTATCCAACCGGTAGCACGGATAAAATCGACTGCATAGTTATTATGCTCGTCCATACCCGTAGCCACTGCAAGTACATTCGGGTCAAAAATTATATCTTGCGGATTGAAACCGACCCTGTCTACCAACAGACGATAAGCGCGTTCGCACACCTCAATTCTGCGTTCGTACGTATCCGCCTGTCCCTGTTCATCAAAAGCCATTACGACTGCGGCAGCACCGTATCGCTTTATAGTACGGGCATGTTCAAGAAACTTTTCTTCGCCCTCTTTCAAAGATATGGAGTTGACAATGGACTTTCCTTGCATACATTTTAACCCTGCAACTATCACATCCCATTTAGAAGAATCTATCATTACAGGAACACGGGCTATCTCCGGCTCGGATGCTATCAGATTGAGAAAAGTGGTCATTTCCTTTTCCGCATCCAGCAAACCGTCGTCCATATTTATGTCGATAATCTGCGCTCCGTCTTCTACTTGCTGCCGGGCGATACTTAGCGCTTCATCATATTTTTTCTCATTGATTAAACGCAGAAACTTACGTGAACCGGCAACGTTGCAACGTTCGCCCACATTGATAAAGTTGTTTTCAGGCTTTACCTCCAACAGTTCCAAACCGGAGAGCCAAAGATTATCGGGCAGAGAAGCCGGTATACGTGGCACAGCTCCTACTATCAAAGACGAATATGCAGCAATATATTCATCGGTAGTGCCACAACAACCGCCTATTATATTTACCAGCCCTTCATGAATGTACTCCCTGATCTCATCTGCCATTTCAGCCGGAGTCTGGTCGTATGTACCCAGACTGTTAGGCAATCCCGCATTGGGATAGGCACTGATATAATAAGGAGCACGAGCAGCCAACTGTTCAAGAAAGGGTTTCAATTGACGGGCTCCGAAAGAACAGTTAAGCCCGACAGAGAAAATATCCGCATGTTGCACAGAAGCCAGAAATGCTTCCAGCGTCTGTCCTGACAAAGTACGTCCGCCTATATCGGAAACCGTTACGGAAAGCATCAGCGGAACCCGGACACCTATAGCTTCCATCGCCTGCTCCGCAGCATATATCGCAGCCTTAGCATTCAACGTATCAAATATGGTTTCAATCAGCAACGCATCCACACCGGCTTCGAGCATCGCTTCCATCTGCTCGCGATAAGCAGCAGCCAATTCATCATAAGTCAATGCACGAAAAGCCGGATTGTTAACATCCGGACTCATGGAGCAAGTCTTATTGGTAGGCCCGATAGAGCCTGCCACAAAACGCGGTTTATCGGGAGTTAAAGCAGTAAATTCATCGGCAACTTCACGCGCCAGTTTTACAGCAGCAAAATTTATCTCACGCACATACTCCTGTACGTGATAATCGGCCATGCTGACGCTTGTAGAATTAAAAGTATTGGTTTCGATAATGTCCGCACCCGCCGCAAGATACTTACGGTGAATATCCCATATTACATCCGGACGCGTCAGACAAAGTATATCATTATTACCTTTTAACTGTCCGGGAATTTGCGCAAAACGTTTACCCCGGAAGTCCTCCTCCGTCAAATTGTATTGTTGTATCATAGTGCCCATAGCACCGTCCAGAATAAGAATGCGCTCACGCACCAACGTTTCAATAGAAGCCACTTTTATTTAAGTATAAAGTATGAGGTATTCTTTTTAAAGTATGAGGTATGAAGTATTAACCTGAATAATTCATAGTCTCCACAAAAAAGAGAACGCCCTTCTTGTATATTTGCA